>WBZV01000014.1_pt1 | contig 147137 bp, 136 predicted proteins | sample 5204221 | NCBI WGS metagenome assembly WBZV01 (sample SAMN12344360, study PRJNA552823) | activated sludge metagenome | biome: Activated sludge suspended growth; feature: Nitrification reactor; material: Wastewater; isolation source: activated sludge from nitrification reactor of wastewater... | reverse complement strand
CCCTGGCCGCCCTCCGGAAAAGCCGGTGGGATTCACTGTCTATTTCCTGGAAGGGACGGACACCCTGACTCCGGAATCCCTGGCGAGTTTTGAACGGATCAAGGCGCTGCTCGCCAGTCGCAACGTGCCGGACATTCAGGTGGTGGGCCACGCCGACCGGGTGGGCAGCGTCTCCGACAATGACGCCTTGTCGCGCAAGCGCGCCGAGAGCGTGCGGGAGGCCCTGGTGGCGGCGGGGATCGCCGCCGAGCTGATCGCCGTGAGCGCCCGCGGCGAGCGGGAACCGGCGGTTCCCACGGCCGACGAGGTGGCGGAAGAGCGCAATCGGCGGGTCGAGATCAGCGTGCGCTGATCAGTCGGGCGAGGGGCCGTTCCAGCGCAGCGCGAGCAGGGTGAGGTCGTCGGCCGCCGGGCGCCCGGCTTCGAAGCGCCGCACGTCGTCGCGAATGGCCTCCACCGCCTCTTGGGGGTCCGCGCCGTCGGCCAGCCGCGCCACCGCCGCCAGCAGGCGAAATCCTCCGTAGAAGCGCTGGCCGTCCTGGGCTTCCGTGACGCCGTCGGTGAACAGGCAGACGAGATCGCCGGGTTCCAATTGACGTCGGACGGCGACGAAGGGGTAGTTGCCGCAGGCACCGACCGGCGGCCCGGCGTCGTCGCCGGCGTCGAGGCGCAATAGTTCGCGCCCGCGGCGGAGAATGGGCGCATCGTGGCCGGCGCAGACGCAGTCGAGGATGCCGGTCTGCAGATCGAGCACGGCGACGAAGCTGGTCACGAAAAGCATCTCCGGGTTGTGGCGGGAGAGCTCGATTTCCGCCTGGCGGAGGGCGTCGCCGAGGTCGCTGACGCGGCGCACCATGGCCCCGGTGAGGGTCTTGGCAATGGTCATGAAGAGGCTCGCCGGAACTCCCTTGCCGGTGACGTCGCCGATGGCCAGGCAGACGCGCTGTTCATCGAGGCGAAAACAGTCGTAGTAGTCGCCGCCCACCGCCCGCGCCGGTTCAAGCAGGGCGGCGACGGCGATGCGGGCGTCGCCGGCGAAAATTTCTGCGGGAACAGGCAAGAGGCCCATCTGGATGCGGCGGGCGGCGTCGAGTTCGCCGGCGACCCGGGCGGCGCTTTCGCGGGTGGCGACGAGTTCGGCCTCGGCCTGCCGGCGCCGGCGGTCGGCTTCCACCAGCGTGTTGCCGATGAGGGTGATGAAGATGGGGTTGAGCAGGGTGACGACGGTGGCCGAGTCGAAGAGCCAGCCGCCGAAGCGAAAGGCCGCGAATCCGGATGCCGTGAGCAGGGCCGCGGCGAGGGCGCCGAGACCGGCGGCGTAGGCCGGACGCAGGACGGGCACGGCGAGGATGAGCCCCAAGCCGCAGAGCAGCAGGGTGGCGAGTTCGAGCCGGGCCATCCACCAGGGGCGCTTGAGGGAATCGCCGGCGAGCAGACTTTCGATGACCTGCAGATGGATATCGACACCGGGAACCTTCTCGCCCAGGGGGGTGACGACATTGTCGATGAGCCCCAGCCCTGTGAAGCCGACGATGACGTACCTGTCGCGCAGCGCGGCGGGGTCGATGCGGCCGTCGAGCACCGCCGCGGCGGAAACACTGCGGTCGTGCTGCTGGCGGCCGAAATGCAGGGCAAGTTCGCCGCTGGGCAGGGTTTCGAGCTGGTGGCCGCGGACGCCGACGCGGGTGATGCGTTTGCCGTCGGTGCGGACGTCGAGATGATGGCTTCCCGTTCCCAGGCGAACCATTTCGACGCCCAGAGTGGCCAGCCGTGCTGAGCCCGCCTCGGCCACCAGGGGGACACGGCGCAGGACGCCCCGTTCGCTTTCGGTGCCGGATCGGTCCGGGGGGGCGTTGATGAGGCCCAGGCCGGTTGCCGCCTCTTCCAGGGCAGGCAGGCTGCCGATGGCGCCGGCAAAGGCGGGCAGGGCAACCTCTTCGTCAAAGCCGCGCAATCCAAGGCTGTGGGCGGGCACGCGGGCGTCCGGCAGAGCGGCGATTTCGCCACTCACCGCAAGGACGGTCTTGCCCCGGGCGAGGGCGGCGGCCAGGGCGGCGTCGGGGTCCGGGAGGCGGGCCAGGGCCTGGGCTGGCAACTGAGGGTAGCGCCGGGCGAGGGCTGCCGGGCCGAGTCGATCGGCTTCGGCGAACAGGATGTCGAAGCCGACTGCCCGCGGTTCCGCCGCCAGGATGTGGTCGAGAAGAGCGGCCATCAGGTCGCGGGGCCAGGGCCACTGGCCGTGGCGGGCGAGGCTTTCCTCGTCGATATCGACGAGCACTGCCGGCGCCTCGCTGCGCTCGCGGGGAAAGACCCGCTGGTAGCTATCGAAGAGGATGTGCCGCAGCGGCAGGAGGGGGGCCTGGTCGGCCTGGATGAAGAGCAGCGCAGCCACCGCCAGGAAGGCGCCGGCGAGGCTGCGGCCGCGGTGGGCGAGGAGAAAGCGGGCGACGGCCCCCGGCCTCACAGGTCGACCGCGAGCCCGTCGTAGGCAGAGATGATTTCCAGGCGAGGCCGGCCTTCCCGGACGATTTCCTCGAAGCGGCGAGTCTCGTCCAGAAGCCGGGCGAGACGGGCGTCGTCATGGATGGGTTCGTGATGAAAGAGGGCGAGCCGACGCGCCCCGGCGGCCTGACAGAGTTCGACGCCCACCACGTTGCTCGAATGGCCCCAGTCCGCCTTCACCGAGGCAGCCTCGGCGAGGGAGTACATGGCGTCGAAGACGACCAGGTCGGCGTTGCGGAAAAATTCGACGAATCCGCGCCGCTCCTCGGCGTCCTCCAGCTTGTGCTCGGAATCGGTCGAATAGACGACGGTCTTGCCGTAGCGCTCGAAGCGGTAGCCGTAGGAATCTCCGGCGTGCAGCTGGAGCTTGGGCGTCACGCTGTAGCCGGCGGTTTCCTTGGTTTGACCGGGGACCAGCCGGTCAAATTCGATGTGGGCGGCAAGCGACGAGAAGGTCACCGGAAATCCCGGCGGGCTCAATTGCAGGCGGACCGCCTCCTCCAGTTCCGCGTGGCAGCCATGGATGACGATGCGGTTGCCGGGAATGTAGGCCGGCGCGAAGAAGGGGAAGCCCATCAGATGGTCCCAGTGGAGATGGGACACGAAGAAATGGTAGAGCTGCGGGCGGGCCGGGCCGAAGGTGGCGATCTTGCTTTGCCCGAGGGGGCGCAGGCCGCTGCCCAGGTCGCAGATGACATGCTCCGATCCGCCGCCGACGATTTCGACGCAGGCGGTATGGCCGCCGAAGGTGCCGGCGGTGGCGAAGGGCAGGGCATCGACAAAGGCGGCCACCGCGCCGCCGCTGGGCAGGTCGCGACCACGGGCGGCGGTGACGGCGGCGATGAGCTTGGCGCGCACCTCGGCCGCCGTCAGCGCAACCGGCAGCGAGCCGCGGGTTCCCCAGAAGACGGCGCGCATCATGCGGTCAGCTGGGCGCAGCCCGATTCGACGTCCACGTAGCAGGGCATCATGAGGTTGAGGCGGGCGATCCCGAAGACCTCCTGCACGAGGGGTTGCAGCGCGGCGACGGCGAAGCGGCCGCCCTGCGAGGTAGCGGTCCGCGAGGCGACCACCAGGACGCGCAGGCCCATGCTGCTGATGTAATCGACGCCGGCGAGATCGAGGAGCAGGGGCGGTTTGCCGGTCTGGCAGCCCTTGAGCAGCGGTTCGAGGGAGGCGCTCAGACGCGGGGCGCTGGCATGATCGATGCGGCCGCGCGGGGAGACGACGGTCACGCCGGCGACCACCCGGACCGGTAGCAATTCGACGCGGTCGTCACTCATGATGAGGTTTTTCCGGGGGCGCGGCGTGGCGCCGACGTCTTTCGTAAGCGAGCATGGAGAGGGGGATCTTCGAGGTGGCAAGGGGGTTCATGGATTATGCCAAGGGGGCCGGCGGGCGGAAAGAGGGGGATCGTGCGAAAATGGCGCCCCGAATTGCCCGATTTTGTTGTCGATGGCACCCCCGACCCCTCTCTTTTCTTACCGCAAATACTGGGCGCACCGCTTCGGCCCGGCGCCCTTCCTGCCCATGAACCGGGAGGAGATGGACGCCCTGGGCTGGGATTCCTGCGACGTCATCCTGGTTACCGGAGACGCTTACATCGACCACCCCAGCTTCGGCATGGCCCTGGTGGGGCGGCTCCTGGAGGCCCAGGGCTTTCGGGTCGGGATCGTCAGCCAGCCGGACTGGCACTCGGCGGCGGATTTCAAGCGCCTGGGCAAGCCCAATCTGTTCTTCGGGGTGACGGCGGGGAACATGGATTCCATGGTCAATCGCTACACTTCCGACCGCAAGATCCGCTCCGACGATGCCTATACGCCCAACGCCGAGGCCAACAAGCGGCCCGACCGAGCGGTGACAGTCTATGCCCAGCGCTGCCGCGAGGCATGTCCAGGAACGCCGGTGGTGATCGGCTCCATCGAGGCGAGCCTCAGACGCATCGCCCACTACGACTACTGGTCGGACAAGGTGCGCCGCTCGGTGCTGCCGGATGCCAAGGCCGACCTGCTCGTCTTTGGCAACGCTGAGCGGGCGGTGGTGGAAATCGCCCACCGGTTGTCCAAGGGCGAGGGCGTCGAGCAACTGCGCGACATCCGCGGCACGGCCTTCATGGTGCGGCCGGGCTGGAGGCCCTCAGAGGAATGGGAGGAGCTCGATTCCACCAGCGTGGATACGCCGGGGCCGGTGGGGCGCCACGCCGACCCCTACGCCATGGCGCCCGTCCAGACCACCGAATCGGAATGCGGGTCGGAACGTGGGTCTCAAAACGGGCTGGAGCAGCCCATTCGCTTAATGAGCCGCGACCAACGCCTCGCCGCCCGCAGGGATCGCCGCGCCCACACCGTCGTCCGCCTGCCGTCCTACGAAGCAGTGAAGGACGACCCGGTGCTCTACGCCCATGCCTCCCGCACCTTCCACCTGGAATCCAATCCGGGCAACGCGCGGGCGTTGGTGCAGGCACACGGCGAGCGGGACGTGTGGCTCAACCCGCCGCCGCTACCGCTCACCACCGAGGAACTCGATCGGGTGTACGAATTGCCCTACGCCCGGCGGGCCCATCCGGCCTATGGCGAAGCCAAGATTCCGGCCTGGGAGATGATCCGCTTCTCGGTGAATATCATGCGCGGCTGCTTCGGCGGTTGCACCTTCTGCTCCATCACCGAGCACGAGGGACGCATCATCCAGAGCCGCTCGGAAGAATCGGTCCTGCGGGAAATCGAGGAGATGCGCGACAAGACCCCTGGCTTCACCGGCATCGTCTCGGATCTCGGCGGCCCCACCGCCAACATGTACCACTTGAAGTGCAAGGACGAGAAGATCGAAGCCGCCTGCCGCCGCCTCTCCTGCGTCTACCCGGACATCTGCGAAAACCTGGGGACGGATCACAGCCCGCTCATTTCCCTCTACCGCAAGGCCCGCGGCCTGCCCGGGGTGAAGAAGGTGCTGATCGGCTCGGGGCTACGCTACGACCTCGCGGTGCGCTCACCGGAATACATCAAGGAACTGGTCACCCACCACGTGGGCGGCTACTTGAAGATCGCTCCCGAGCATACCGAGGCAGCGCCGCTGTCCAAGATGATGAAGCCGGGCATCGGTGCCTACGACCGCTTCAAACAGCTCTTTGAACGCTTCTCCCGGGAGGCGGGCAAGGAGCAGTACCTCATCCCGTACTTCATCGCCGCCCATCCCGGCACCACCGACGAGGACATGCTCAACCTGGCGCTCTGGCTGAAGCGCAACAACTTCCGCCTCGACCAGGTGCAGACCTTTCTGCCGACGCCCATGGCGCTTGCCACCACCATGTACCACAGCGAGCGCAACCCGCTGAAGAAGCTGCACCGCCAGGAGGGGGAAGTGGTCGGCGCCGTGCGCAACGCGCGCCAGAGGAAGCTGCACAAGGCTTTCCTGCGCTACCACGACCCCGAGAACTGGCCCGTTCTGCGGGAAGCCCTCAAGGCCATGGGGCGCGCCGACCTCATCGGCAACGGCAAGAAACAGTTGATTCCCGCCTGGCAACCGGCGGGGACTGGCCGCCGCGCATCGCCCAGGGAGGCGGCCAGGACTCAGCGGGGCGCGGCGTCGATGCGCTCCAGGGCGCCGGCGAAGTAATTGAGCAAAAGTCCGCCCAGGAGGCCTCCGGGCACCATCAGCCAGAGCGCGTGGACGGGACGCAGGGCACTGCGCAGGCCGGTTCCATCGACGAAGAGTCCCAGCAGGGAAAAAACACCCAGGCCGAGCAGAGCCAGCGCCGCCAGACGCAGGGCCTCGATGCGGCCGGCACCCGACGCGTAGAGAGGTAGCCCGAAACCCATGCAGACCACGAAGAGAAATCCGGTGACCAGGCGATTGGCGTGCAGGGCCGCCACGAAAGGCAGGGCGACCAGGGTGGCTCCGGCGAGGATGCCGATCAGGACGACGATCAGGCCGATGAAGCGAGGGACGGTCATGGCAGACTCCGTAGCGAGGATGGCGCACAATCTAGCACCGGCTTCGGGACGGGGTAAACTCCCACAGTCCATTGCGAGAGACCCAGGATGAAAGGCCCGACCACCTACGAACTCATTGGCGGCGAAGTGGGAGTCGCCCGCCTCACCGAGCGTTTTTACCAGTTGATGGAATCCGTTCCCCAGTTTCGGGAATTGCGCGCCTTGCATCCGGAGGATCTCGGCGCCTCGCGGGACAAGCTTTTCATGTTCCTTTCCGGCTGGATGGGTGGGCCCGACCTCTTCGTCGAAAAATTCGGCCATCCCCGTCTCAGGGCTCGCCACTTGCCCTTCGCCATCGGAACCCGCGAGCGCGACCAGTGGGTCGCCTGCATGGTGCTGGCCATGGAGGAGTCAGGGATCGACGAGGGCCTGCGCAAGAAGCTTCTTGAGAATTTCTTTCAGACCGCGGATTTCATGCGCAACAAGGCCGATTGAACCTGCTGCGGTGCAGCACCCGTGCTAAAATAGGCGGTTTTGAATTTTCAGGCCGCCGCCATGTCCGTCCGTCCCATCCGCAACATTGCCATCATCGCCCACGTCGATCATGGCAAGACCACCCTGGTCGATCAGCTGCTTCGCCAGTCCGGCACCTTCGCCGCCCACCAGCAGGTGGACGAGCGGGTCATGGATTCCAACGATCTCGAAAAGGAGCGGGGAATCACCATCCTGGCTAAGAACACCGCCGTCGATTACCACGGCATCCACATCAACATCGTCGATACCCCGGGCCATGCGGACTTCGGGGGCGAAGTGGAGCGCGTCCTCGGCATGGTGGACGGCGTGCTGCTCCTGGTGGACGCCGTCGAAGGGCCGATGCCGCAGACCCGCTTCGTCACCAAGAAGGCCCTGGCTCTGGGTCTCAAGCCCATCGTCGTGGTGAACAAGGTCGACCGGGATGGGGCTGACCCGGACAACGCCATCAACCTGACCTTCGACCTTTTCGACAAGCTGGGTGCCAGCGACGAGCAACTCGACTTCCCCATCGTCTATGCCTCCGGCCTCAACGGCTGGGCCGCGCTCTCCCTGGATGCGCCGCGCGTGGACATGGTGCCCCTGTTCGAGACCGTGCTTTCGCACGTCGCAGCTCCCGAAGCGGACGTCGAGGCCCCCTTGCAGTTACAGATTTCCGCCCTCGACTACTCGTCCTACGTCGGTCGCATCGGCGTCGGCCGCATCAAGCGCGGCCGAGTGAGGACCGGCCAGCAGGTGCTGGTGATGTATGGCACGGAAGACGAGATGGCCGAACACGAGCGCACCCCGGTCAAGGCCAAGATTGGCCAGGTTTTCGGCTTCAAGGGTCTGAACAAGGTGGAATTGGACGAAGGCCTGGCCGGCGACATCGTCCAGGTTACCGGCATCGAGGATCTCGTGCTGGGTTGTACCGTCACTGACCCCGAGCAGCCGGAAACCCTGCCCCTCCTCAAGATCGATGAGCCGACGCTGTCCATGCAGTTCATGGTCAACACCAGTCCCTTGGCCGGTACCGAGGGCAAGTTCGTCACCAGTCGCCAGATTCGCGACCGGTTGCACAAGGAGCTGCTGACCAACATGGCGTTGCGCGTCCATGACACCGCCAACGGCGACGTTTTCGACGTAGCGGGCCGGGGGGAACTGCATCTGGGCATCCTGCTGGAAAACATGCGTCGCGAAGGCTACGAGTTGGCCGTCGGCCGGCCGCGGGTGGTCAAGAAGGTGGTCGACGGCGTCGAATGTGAGCCCTACGAACTGCTGACCGTCGATGTCGAAGAAGATCACCAGGGCGGGGTCATGGAATCCCTCGGCCTGCGCAAGGGCGACATGCTTGACATGGTGCCGGACGGCCGCGGCCGCGTGCGTATCGAGTATCGCATCCCGGCCCGGGGCCTGATCGGCTTCCAGGGAGAGTTCATGAACCTGACCCGCGGTACCGGCCTGATCAGCCACGTTTTCGACGAATACGCGCCGATCAAGGAAGGCGGCGTCGCGGAGCGGCGCAATGGCGTTCTGGTTTCCCAGGACAACGGCGAAGCGGTGGCCTACGCGCTTTGGAAGCTCCAGGACCGCGGCCGCATGTTCGTCAGCCCCGGCGAAAAACTCTACGAGGGCATGATCATCGGCATCCACAGCCGGGAGAACGATCTGGTGGTCAATCCCATCAAGGGCAAGCAACTCACCAACGTGCGGGCCTCCGGCACCGACGAGGCGGTTCGCCTGGTGCCGCCCATCCAGCTGAGTCTCGAAGCGGCGGTGGAATTCATCGCCGACGACGAACTGGTGGAACTCACCCCCAAGTGCATCCGCATCCGCAAGCGCCACCTGACGGAGATCGAGCGCAAGCGCGCTGCCCGCGAAGGGGCCTGAGCAGTTCCTCCGCTTCGAACCCTGAACTCCGAATGACGGGCCCCGGAAATCCGGGGCCTGTTTTTTGCTTGGCGTTTCTCCGTGCACATTTTGGCGGGAGCGGGGACCATGAAAACGCGGGGAGGGACGGTCAGATTGGGATTGCTGGCGCTCGCCCTGGTCTGTCTGAGTCCATGTGTCGTGGCCGAGGGGGCTGACGGGGCACGCCGTCTCGCGGAACAGAAGTTGCGCCTCCTGGAAATGCTTCTCGCCTCGCCCTCCGCAAAGGCCGATGCCGGCGGCCTGGGGGAGAGAGGGGCTCGGGCGCTTGCCCAGGCGAAGGAGGCCCTGGCGAGCGGGCAGTTCGATGAGGCCTCCCGGGCAGTGGATGAAATTTTGCGCTCGTCGGCATCGCAGGCCGCGCGGCGCACCGGCGGGGATGCACCGCTCGCTGACAGTGCCCTTCGTCTCGCCCATCAGAATCTGATCGAGCAGGTAGCCACTTATCGTGCTTCGGTCGAGGATCTGCTCGCCGACCCGCGTCTCTCCAGCGCCGCTCGCGGCCTCCTCGTGCGCATCGACGCCCACACGGCTGAAGCTCGCAAGGAAGCCGGAAGCGGTCGGCTGAGCGAGGCGAACCGTATCCTTGGGGATGCCTACCGCTTGGCGGTGGGCGAACTCTCCCGCCTGCGCTCGGGCCAGGAAGTCGTCCTGTCCCTCAACTTCGCGAGTCCCGCCGATGAATATGCCTATGAGATCAAGCGCTACGAAAGCGGTGAGATGATGGTCGGGATGATGCGGGGCGAGGGACGTGCCGAAGGAGAGAGACGAGTACTCGTGGAGGACTACGCTGCCCAGGCCAGAAGTCTGAGAAACGATGCTGAAGCCCAGGCACGTGCCGGGCGCCACCGCGAGGCGGTGTCGACGATGGAAAAGGCGACGGCGTTGCTCAACCGGGCCCTGCAGAGTATGGGGGTTCCCGTTTTCTGAGCGGCTGCGCCGAAACCGGGCGCGGCGATCAGCCGCCGGTCATGGACATGAAACGCACGACCTTGGGGGCGTCCATTTGGCTTTCGAATTCGTGGCCAAGCGGCTTGATGCCCATGCAATCCATGATCGCCTGGCGCAGGGCGTCGTCGTCGGCCTCCGGGTTGCGCAGAATAGGCATGAGATGAACGGCGTCGTTCTGGCCCAGGCAGGGATAGAGTTCGGCCTTGGCGGTGATCCTCACCCGATTGCAGGTGTCGCAGAAGTTGTGACTGTGGGGCGAAATAAAACCGATTCTTGATTCGCTGCCCGGTATGCGCCAGTAACGGGCCGGTCCGCCGCTCGATTCGGTCGAGGGTAGAAGTTCGAAACGTCGGGCGAGCAGGGCCTGGGCCTCGTCTGAGCTGATGTAGACGCGGCTGCGCCCGCTGATGTCGCCGAGGGGCATCTCCTCGATGAAGGAAATGTCGAGTTCGTTGTCCAGCGCGAATTCCACCAGGTCGCAGAATTCGTGGTCGTTGATGCCACGCATCATCACCGTGTTGAGCTTGGTACGCGAAAAACCGGCGGCGCGCGCCGCGTCGATGCCCCGCAGTACCTTGTCAAGATCGCCGATGCGGGTGATGGCCCGAAACCGCTCCGCGTCGAGGGTGTCGAGGCTGATGTTGATGCGCTTGACGCCAGCGGCCTTGAGCGGCAGCGCGAAGCGATCGAGTTGGGATCCGTTGGTGGTGATGACGAGATTGTCGATACCGGCCAGCGCACCCAGGCGTTCGATGAGCCAGAGCACATCCTTGCGTACCAAAGGTTCGCCGCCGGTAATGCGCAACTTGTTGACCCCCAGTCCCGCAAATACCGATGCCACGCGCAGGCATTCCTCCAGGCTCATCACCTCCGCCCGGGGTAGGAAGGTCATTTCCTCCGCCATGCAGTAGGTGCAGCGGAAGTCGCAGCGATCAGTGATGGAGAGTCGCACGTAGGTGATGCGCCTTCCGTACTTGTCCACCAGGGTGCCCTGCGGGTGAAGGCAGGTGGCCCGACTGGAGGTCGGCGCGACGGGAGCGAGTTGGGCAGGAATCGCTTCCGGATTGAGGGTTTCGTTATGCATCGGGCGACGGCAATCGGAGTGAGTGGAACGCGCGGGGTGCGGCGCTGTCGATGTGAGACGCGGCGCCCGGATTATCGGTTCCCGCTACCTTACCCACAAGTGGAGATATCAAGAAATGAAATCAACCCGCAAAGCGCTTCCTAACCTGTCCGCCGCCTTCTGTGCGCTCGCTCTGGCCGCCTGCGCCGGCTCCGGAGCGGGAGGTTCACGCGCAGTCGCCACCTTGAAGCCAACGCAGGGCAATAAGGCGAGCGGCACTGTCACTTTCGTTCAGAACGGTAGCGAAGTGAGGGTAACGGCGGAAATTGCCGGACTCAGCCCTGGACCCCACGGTTTTCACGTTCATGAAAAGGGCGATTGCAGCGCCGCCGACGGAACCAGCGCCGGCGGCCACTTCAATCCTTCCGGAAAGGCCCACGGCCATCCCGAGCACGGCGATCACCATGCCGGCGATCTACCCATGTTGGTTGCTGACGCCTCCGGTGTGGCCCGGCTGAGCGCGGCCTCGAGTGCTCTGGCGGTAGGTGCAGGGGAGGGCAACGTGGTCGGCCGCTCAGTGATCGTTCATGCCGGCGTGGACGATTTCAAGTCGCAACCGGCGGGAAATTCCGGGCCACGTGTCGCCTGTGGGGTGATTGCCGCGGGTTGATCCCCGCAGAAAGCCGGCGTGCCGTGTGCCGAGGAGCATGACGCGCCGGTGGCGGGGCGGTAGAATTCGCCGTCGCCACTCGGGTTTCTCAAGAAGATGTTCGGCTTTCTCCGCACCGCCGACTCGGTCGCATCTCATCGTCTCGGCAGGTCGTCGCTCTTCTCTGGGCTTAACCTGGGCGAGTTGAAGATCGTCGAAGCCTTCATGCATGATCGCCGCTACCTTGCTGGCGAGGTCGTCTTCGACGAAGGCGAGGAAGGACAGGCGCTCTATGTCATCGTTTCCGGCGCTGTGAATATCTGTCGCCAGGGGCAAGCCGAGCGCCCCATCGCCCGCCTGGGGGCTGGCGATTTCTTCGGGGAACTCGCGCTGCTCGACGATTCGCCACGCTCAGCCCAGGCGCGCGCCGCCGATCCCTCTGAAATCGCGGTACTTTTCCGCGGGGACTTCGAGCGACTGCTTCAGTCCCATGCGCCGATCGCCAGCCACATCGCCATGGCCCTGGCGCGTCACCTGGGGCAACGTCTGCGTTCCATGGTATCGGCCAACGGGACCAGGGAATGAGCACATCGGCGGACGACTATCGCTCCGGACCCATTGTCTGGGCGGGAGTCATCGCCTCCACCTGTCTGGTTCTCTTTCTATTTCAGAAAATTCTTTGGCTGGTGGTGCCATTCATCCTGGCGCTCATCATTTACTACCTTCTCCTGCCCCTCAAGCTCCGCTTGCTGCTGGGAGGGGTCTCGCACGATCTGGCGGCGGGGGTCGTCGCCGGAGGTGCGATCATCGCACTGGCGGCGATCTTCGTATGGCTACTCCCCTGGCTCGCAGCCCATGCCGTGACCTGGCAGGAGTCCTCGGTGCGCTACCTGGACGGTGGCCTCAGCCTGATCACCGCGACCCTGCGCCAGTTGGAGGCCCGCATCGCCATTCTGGCCCAGGCCCAAGTGAGCGAGCAGTTGGCGCGGCAGGTAGCCGAGCACTCTGACAAATTTGCTCAGAAGTATCTGGGAGACCTGGCCCTTGGCTTGGCTGCCTGGGCTCCTTCGGTGCTTCTGGCGCCCTTTCTTGCCTATTTCATGCTCCGAGATGGCTGGCGTTTCAAGCGTTTTCTCGGACGTGCAGTCCCCAATGCCTTCTTCGAGCGCACCTTGTATTTGCTCGACCAAGTGGATCGTACGGCACGCCTTTACTTCGTCGGGCTGATCCAACTCACCGTGCTGGACGCTGTCTTTCTCGCAATCGGTCTGTGGATCATCGGGATATCCGGAGCTTTCCTGCTTGGTCTGGCGACCGCGGTGCTGGCATGGATTCCCTATATTGGCTCGATCCTCGGCTGTCTGCTGGTCGTGTTGGTGGCGGCGACGGATTTTCCTGGGCAGCCGGAAATCGCCTACGGGACGGTGGGGCTCTTCATTCTCGTACGACTGCTTGACGACTTCGTCTTCATGCCGCTCACCATAGGCAAAAGCTTGAACATGCATCCCTTGCTCACCGTCTTGATGATTTTTGTGGGTGGGGCCGTCGCTGGGGTGCCGGGACTGATGCTTGTCCTACCCGTGCTCGGCGTTGCCATGGTGCTTGGGGAAACGCTCGGTCTGGTGCTGACGGATCCGCGTCTGAGGGCTCGCCATGTCTATGCCAAACAGCTGCGTCGACAGTCGGTGACAACGGATTTGCGCCCTTGAGCGAGCGATGGATCGGCTGTCAAGACTTGACTTATACACAAATCGAACGCTTATGCAGCGAGGCATGCTCAACCCAGAAAATAAACAATAATTAACTTTAAGAAATTGCTATAACTAACTGTACAAATAAGATAATTTACAAATTTTGTGCACCGCCGAATGGAATTTGCCGGAATTGTCAGAGCGTTTTGCGATCACCGGGAAAATAAAAATCCACATAGTTATCCACAGGCTGTCAGAGCGCTTGGGTATAAGCAATTTCGACGTAAACCCTGGTAAATCAACGGATACGGCGTGATACCAACTGAAAATCGAGGCCCGGCAAGCGTTTTCTGGCCTGTGCGTAGGCGGCTACCCAACAGGGGCAGGCAGAAAGTGCTAATTCCCATCGTGCTGCGGCGCACGAAGGCGGGGGCTTCCGCGGCAAATCAGCGGGGCGTCGGATCTGTATGAGCATGCCAACCCTGGACGACGAGTTCTTCATGCGCGAGGCGCTCTCCCTGGCGAGAGCGGCCGAATGCCTGGGCGAGGTTCCCGTGGGCGCCCTGGTGGTGCGCGAGGGCGAGATCGTGGGACGGGGGTTCAATTCCCCCATCGCTGAAAACGATCCCACGGCTCACGCCGAAATCACAGCGCTGCGGGACGCGGCGCGCAATCTAGGCAATTACCGCCTCCCGGGTTGCAGTCTCTATGTCACCCTCGAACCCTGCGCCATGTGCGCCGGCGCCATTCTGCATGCGCGAATCGCCCGCGTCGTCTATGGCGCCCGCGACCCAAAGACGGGAGTTCACGGAAGCGTCGTGGACCTCTTCGCGGTGGAGCGACTCAATCACCATACCGTCGTGGCGGGAGGGGTTCTTGCGGAAGAATGCAGCGATCTGCTTTCCGGCTTCTTTGCCGGTCGGCGCGGGCGGCGCTCTTGAAAATACTGGTTTCCATCGCGGGACAGTCCTTATCGCTCATTGACGAAGGCGGCGCCTGTCTCGTGCGCTATTTGGTTTCCACCGCGCTTGCCGGGGTGGGCGAAGCAAAGGGAAGCTATCGTACTCCCCGCGGCAGGCATCTCATCCGCGCCAAGATCGGCGCCGGCTGTCCTGAAAACACGGTATTTGTCCGCCGCCGCCCGACCGGGGAAATCTGGACCCCGGAACTCGCTGAAAAGCACCCCGGGCGCGACTGGATACTGACGCGAATTCTCTGGTTGTCCGGCTGCGAGCCGGGGCGCAACCGCCTCGGGGACTGTGACACCATGCGGCGCTACATCTACATTCACGGCAGTCCGGACTTCGCGATCATGGGAGAGCCGGGGTCGCATGGCTGCATTCGCATGCGCAATGCGGACATCGTCGAACTCTTCGAGCGGATTCCGGCCTATACACCCGTCGAGATCAGTGAGGATTGAGTCGGCGTCCCGTCGGGGCCATAACAGCGCTCTTCGAGTACCTTGCAGCCCTCTCTGCCTACCGTGAAGACGCTCGAGGCGCGTGTGCCGTATTCGGGAGAGAGGACGAAGATCGCCGATAGCCGCCTTTCCCATTCGAGGGAGACGCCCGTTTCCGGCAGATTTTCGTCCGCCACGATTTCCCGGTCGGTCAGCAGCTTGAAGAACGCCTCCCGTGACGGCAGGGCATCAAGGGCAGTCGAGAAGGCCTGTTTTGCTGTGGTCAACTTGGGCCAGGGTGTGTCCAGGAGATGATTCGAGAGGCCGTAAATGCCTGGCGCAAGCATCTTGGGGGCACCGCCGCGATTGGAGCAGTAGGCGAGTTCCCGCGAATCTCCCACCAGCAGATTGAATCCGGAATAGACGTCTTGCTCGATGTTGCGGCAAAAGGCGAGGGGAGGGCAGGTTCCCATCAGAAAATCACGGGGCAGCAGACCGCGGGAGCGGGAGCCCTGGGCGGCTGCCGGATCCCGGACATTGGTGACGGCGGCAAAGCGTCCGCCGGCGGTGAATCCCAGCCAGGTACCGCCAGCCGCGAGGTCGCGGCCGGCGAAAAGATCCGCCTGGTCAGGCCAGGGAGCGATGCAGGTGCTGGGGCGAGCATGGAATTCGTCCCGGTTCGCCGCCAGGACGAGAGGAAAATCCGGGTGCTGCCGCCAGGCCAGGAGAATCAGGCACATGCGGGGCGGCAGAACACGATTCAGGGATTGACTGCCAAGGCGTTCACCCCGGGTCCATCCGGTCCTCCAAGACGAAGCCTGTCGCTGAAGTTGGCCTGGACCACGGCCAGCGCCTCGAAGCCGCCGGCGGGGGAAGGGGCGCCGCACACGACCTTGCCGCTTGGCTGATCGGGGTTCTCGGGACAATGGAGGTCGTCCCCCGAATGCAGTGGGGTGTCAGAACTGACCCGGTAGAGGTGACGTTTGACCTTGCCCAGGTACTGGGTCCGGGCCACGACTTCCTGTCCGGGATAGCAGCCCTTGTGGAAGCTGACGCCGCCGAGCTTTTCGAAATCCGCCATCTGGGGAACGAACTCCTCCCGGGTTGCCGCGGTGATGAGGGGAAGTCCCGCCCGGATGTCGAGCCATCGCCAGACCGCAAGCCCCACGGGACGTGCGTGGGCGGCAAGGCTCTGCCAGACCTCCGGCAGAGCGTCATCCGGGACGGCCGCGATGAAACGGTCAGGGTCGAGTCGGATCACCGTCGCCCGGGGTGCGGCGATCGTGGTCAGGGGTTCGTCCGGTACTGAAAGGCCGGCAGCGCCAAGGGCTTCACCGGCGCGCGGGCCGCTCAGGCCGACTAGCGCTACGGACGCTGAAAGCTCGGACACTTGCGCCTTGGCGCGCAGGATGTACATGCGGAATCGCTTTACAAGTTCGGGCATGAGTTCGCTGGCAGCAGCCACCTGATAGGCGTCCTCGCGGCGCCAGATCAGAAAACTCGCCAGCATGCGGCCTTTGGCCGTACACCAGGCCGAATGCTGGGCGCGCTGCGGGCCGAGGTGGTTGATGTCGCTGGTCAACTGGTTGTGGAGGAAGGTCTTGGCATCATCGCCGGCGATTTCGAGCAAGCCCAGGTGGTCGAGGGGGGCGAGAACCGTGTCGTTCACCGCCGCCCGGAGTTCTGCCTGGGCGTCGCCGAAATGATCAATGCTCTGCTGATCCGGGGTGCTCGTCGCACCGGCAGCGATGAAAAAAGCGCTCCGGGTGGGGGTCATGGTGTTCTCTGGGTCGGGTTGGGGTGTTCGGCTATTATATCGCCCGTCACCGCCACCCCTGTCTGCGGGCCTTCGTGCGTATCTTCCGATTTATTTTTGTCCTCGCTCTCATCGCACTGGCGGTCGTGGCCGGCGGTCTTTATCGCTGGGCCAACCACCGTGTTGCGATGGTCGAATCCCCGGCCGATTTCCGCATTCCGCCGGGAACCGGGCTGCGCGGGGCGATCGCGGCGATCAACGACGCCGGAGTGCGCATCCGTCCAAGTCTGATGATCATCCTGGCCAAGATCATGCGGGCCGAGACCGGGATCAAGGCGGGCAGCTACTCGATCGCCCGTGGCGAGACACCCTGGCAGATTCTGGCAAAGCTCACCCGGGGCGAATTCACACAGGGCGAAATTACCCTCGTCGAGGGACTGACGTTGCGCCAGTGGCGCGAAAAACTCGACGGGCATCCCGATCTCTTGCACGATTCCCGCGGCCTTTCCGAGGCCGATTTGCTGAAGAGGCTCGGGATCGGCGTGTCGCGAGGGGAGGGGCTCTTCCTCGCGGACACCTATCTCTTCGACAAACAGTCGTCCGACTTCGACCTGCTGGCCCGTGCGCAAAGGGCGATGACCCGGCGTCTGAACGCCGAGTGGGAGCGGCGCGATCCGGGATTGCCCCTGCGCACACCGTACGAGGCCCTGATTCTCGCTTCCATCGTCGAAAAGGAAACCGGCCGGCTCGCCGACCGTCCCTTGATCGCCTCCGTCTTTGCGAATCGCTTGCGGGCGGGCATGCTTTTGCAGACCGACCCTACGGTCATTTATGGCCTGGGCGAAAAATTCGACGGCAATCTGAGGAAGCGCGACCTGCAAAGCGATACCCCCTATAACACGTACATCAGGCCCGGCCTGCCGCCGACCCCGATTGCCATGCCGGGTCCGGCGTCGCTGATGGCTGCGCTCCATCCGGCTGCCAGCGACGCGCTTTACTTTGTGGCACGAGGAGATGGCAGCAGCCACTTTTCGCGTACGCTCGAAGAGCACAATCGGGCGGTGAGCCGTTATCAGAAGGGGGGACGATGAGAGGCAGATTCATCAGCTTTGAGGGTATCGACGGGGCGGGAAAAAGCAGCCATGTGGCCTGGCTCGCCGAGTGGCTGCGGGGGCGGGGCAAGACGGTGTGCGTCACGCGGGAGCCGGGTGGAACGCCCCTGGGGGAAAAACTGCGCGCCCTGGTCCTTGCTGAAGAGATGCATCTGGAAACCGAAACCCTGCTCATGTTCGCGGGCCGCCGCGAGCATCTGGCCCAAGTCATCGAACCGGCCCTCGCGCGGGGAGACTGGGTAGTCTGCGACCGCTTCACCGATGCCACGCATGCCTATCAGGGAGGCGGCCGCGGCCTGGATCGCCACCGCATCGAGATACTTGAACACTGGACTCACGGGCATTTGCAGCCGGACCTCACGCTACTCTTCGACCTGCCCCTCGAGGTGGCACGTGAGCGGATCGCCATGGCGACTCGGGAACTGGACCGTTTCGAGCAGGAGCGCGCCGATTTTCACCAGCGCGTGCGTCAGACTTATCTTGATCGGGCGGCGATCCACCCGCAGAGAATTCGCGTCATCGACGCCGCGAAGCGCCTTGACGAAATTCGAGTGTTACTTGAGAGAATTGTTTCAATGCATTGTTTATGAATGTATTAAGTTTGCACGAACCTCTTTGGTCACGCCTCCAGGGGCGGCGCGCGCGCTTACCGCACGCGCTCATGCTCGCTGGCCCGCGCGGGGTCGGAAAACTGGAGATCGCGCGCGCCTTTGCCGCCACGCTGCTCTGTGAATCGCCGCGCGGGGATGGCCACGCGTGCTGCACGTGCCTCGCTTGCGGCTGGTTTGCCCAGGGGAATCATCCCGATTTTCGCCTGCTGCAGCCGGAGTCCCTAGCGAGCGGCGAACTTGACGACGGCAAGGCGGAAAAAAAGAAGGCCAGTGAGCAGATCACCATCGACCAGGTACGGGATCTCGACGATTTTTTGAGTGTTGGCGCCCATCGTGGCGGCTTGCGTCTCGTTCTGGTCCATCCTGCCGAGGCGATGAACCGGAATACTGCCAACGCGCTCCTGAAGTCTCTGGAGGAACCCGGGCCCCAGACGCTTTTTCTGCTTGTGACCCATGAGCCGATGCGCCTCCTGCCGACGCTGCGCAGCCGTTGTCAGATCGAGGCGGTCCCTGTGCCCGGGCGGCGCCTCAGTCTTGCGGCGCTGGCAGCAGCCGGTATCAAGGAGCCGGAGCGCTGGCTCGCCCTGGCGGGGGGAGCACCCCTGTTGGCGGAGGAACTGGCGAGCAGCGGGGAGGGCGACTGGCTGGGCAGGCTGGCCCAGCGCTTACAGAGCACCGATGGGGATGCCTTCTCCGTCGCTGCAGAAGTTGATCGATGGATCAAGGAGGGCAAGGGGCAGGTCGGCTTGCGGGGAATCGTCGATGCATTCCAGAAATGGGTCGTCGACCTCACCCTGGTCGCGACAGGGATGCCGGTTCGGTATTTCGTTGCCCATCAGGCTACAATAGCGGCCATTGTCTGTCAGCTTTCGGTTCCCAGCCTGATCGGCTTCTACCGGCGGTTGTGTGAAGCGAGGCGACAGGTCGAGCAGCCGGTCAATGGCAGGCTGTTTCTGGAAAACCTGTTTCTCGACTACCGGGGTCTTTTCGCCAGCAGCCAAAGACGATGAGCGAAGCCAAGCCGATTCCGCAGCGTCCGAGCGTCCTCTCGCTCAATATCAATTCCAAGTCCGCCTTGTACGCGGCTTTCATGCCGCATTTGCGCAACGGTGGCATCTTCATCCCCACGACCCGTAGCTACAACTTGGGGGACGAGGTGTTCATGCTGCTCTCCCTCATGGAAGATCCCGCCAAGCTGCCGATTGCCGGCACGGTAGTCTGGGTCACCCCCGCGGGAGCCCAGAATGGCCGCGCCCAGGGCATCGGCGTGCATTTCAACAATGACGAGAGCGGTGTGGAAGCGCGGCGCAAGATCGAGGGCTTGCTGGGTGGCGTGATGCAGTCTTCACGCCCCACGCACACCCTCTGACGGTTCGCGGTGCTGGTCGATTCCCACTGCCATCTCGATTTTCCGGGACTGAAGGAGCGCCTGCCCGAGGTCCTTGCGGCAATGGAAGCCGCTGGCGTCGGCGCCGCGGCGTGTATTGCCGTCAATCTTGAGGATTTTCCCGCGCTGCTGGCCCTGGTTGCCGACGAACCGCGTTTGTATGCGACGGTAGGTGTGCATCCCGAATACTCCGATGTGCGCGATCCGACGGCTGAGGAACTCGCCGAACTCGCCGGCCATCATCAGGTGATCGCCGTCGGCGAGACGGGCCTGGATTACCACTGGCACAAGGACAAGCCCGAGTGGCAGCGGCAGCGGTTTCGCAATCACATCCGCGCCGCGCGGAACTGCGGCAAGCCTCTGGTCGTCCATATGCGTGAGTCCGCCGAGGATACTCTGCGAATTCTCAAGGAGGAGGGCGCCGGCGCGGTGGGCGGAGTCATGCACTGCTTCACCGAGGATTGGAGCGTAGCCCTGCAGGCGCTCGATCTGGGTTTCCACCTCTCTTTCTCTGGAATCGTCACCTTCCGCAACGCCGCCGCCATTCGGGATGTCGCTGCGCGAGCCCCTCTGGACCGCATCCTCGTCGAAACCGATTCCCCCTATCTCGCCCCGGTGCCCTATCGCGGCAAACCTAACCAACCGGCCTACGTGCGTTATGTCGCCGAAGAAATCGCGCGCCTGCGCAACATTCTGCCGGACGCCGTCATCAATGCGACCAGCGAAAACTTCTACCGTCTCTTCGCTGCCGCCAAACGTCCCAAGTAACCATGAAAAAGAGCCGATTCGCCCTCATCCTCCTGATTCTCTCCCTGGCCAGGCCTCTCTACGCGGGCACTTACGAGGATCTCATCGTGGCCGCGCGCACCGGCGATACGGGCGCCGTGGCCACCCTGGTCAAACGCGGCGCCGACGTGGATACCACCGACCCTGAGGGCAACAGTCTGCTCATGCTGGCGGCGCGCGAAGGGCACGTGCAGTTGGTGGATTACCTGCTCGCCCAGCGGCCCAAGGTCAATATGCGCAATAGCGTCGGTGATTCTCCCTTGCGCCTGGCCGCCTTTCGCGGCGATCTGGTCATCGTCGAAAAACTCATTGCCGCAGGGGCGCACGTCAATACCCCCGACTGGACGCCCCTCATCTACGCCGCCTTCAATGGGCACACCACCGTCGTGCGTACGCTATTAAAGGCCCGTGCGGACATCAACGCCGCCAGCGACAACGGAACGACCGCCCTCATGGCCGCGGCCCGCGGGGGATTCGCGGAAACCGTTGCCGTCCTGTTGCGGGCCGGGCCGGATGTCAATAAGACCAATGAGGACGGAGAAACCGCGATCGACATCGCGCTCCGTTTCAAACATACGGATATCGCTGCGGCTATCCGCCAAGCCGGCGGGCGTTCCGGCCGTTCCGTCACACTTGAAGTGAAATGAGCGTGGAACATGGATAAACGCTACGTCGAACTTTCGGATTGGTCCGCTGGCCTGGAGGTCGGCATCGTCAGCATCGACGCCCAGCATCGGCAGCTTTTTGAGCTCGCAGCCAGCTTCGCCGGCGATGGGGACCAGATTCGCGTCATGAAGACGCTGGCCATGCTTTCCGATTACATCAAGACCCATCTTCGGGAAGAGGAAGAGATGATGGCGGCCTGCGGTTTTCCCGGTCTGGAGGCGCATCGGCGCCTGCACGCCGAATTCCGCGTCATGCTCTACGGCTTGTTGGAAAACGCCAAGACGCTTTCTCTGGATGCCATCGCCGATGAAGTACGCTACCTCATCAACGGCTGGTTTTTCAGGCACATCATGGTCGCCGACCAGGAATACGTTCCCTACGTCCGTGCTGCGGAAACACGCCAAGATTCAGACACCAGGCCCACGGCACCCACGGATCCCTGGGGGATGGACGAGGTCTGACGCGCCGGCACGCTAAACGCCGGGTCTGACCAGAGCGTGCGGCCGGGGCGGCTTCGGCACCGGCATAGGCGATTCAGAGGAGAATCCGGATCAGGCGGGGAGGGGAATCCATTCGTCCACCGTCGATCCGGTGGCAGCGAATTGATTGCAGCGCGCGATATAGTCGGCTGTGGACTTGGGCATCGGTACGCGAGCCCGGGTGATATGGAAGATGAGGTCGCGGCCGTTCCAGATCAATTTATGGCCGCAATCGGCCATTCGGATTTCAGCGTCACCCGGCCGCGCGCTGATTTGGGGCTTGCTGCCGACCAGGCGTTCGGCGGCTGTAGCGAAATTGGCCCAGGTGTCGAAAATTTCGGGATCGGTTCGCAGGGTTTCGCACTTGATCTTCGCCGCAAGAGCGAATTCCCGGATGATCGGACCGATTTCAGGGAACATTCTCAGGCGCGCAAAGGTGTGCACCATCACATCGGCGATACGATCGATATCTCGTTTGGCCTGGCCGATCTTGATGTATCGGCCCTCGTAGAAGTCCTCCAGTGGAACGCTGAAAGCGCGAAACGGCTCACCCCAGAGTTCGTCGATGCTCTCCTCGCCGCTGCGGTGGAGGACTAGGCGGCAGAGTGCATAAGCCTCCTGCAGACACCGCCCGCATTCGCGCATGAGCTCGTAACTGGGGAGAATTTCGACGCCGGCCTCCTGCAGTTCGACCAGGTGGCGAAAGATGTCCGTTGCGCGATTGAACATGGCGCCGGCGTACATGGCACCCTTGACCCTTCGCTTGGCAGGATCTTCCTCTCCTTCATAGGCTTCCCTGGCTTCCTGCAAACGACTTCCGGGAACATTGAGCCCATGTTCGGTGTGATTGAACAGCCGCCTTGTCAGTGCCTCGATAAGGCGCTTCTTGTGGGCGATGGTGTTCTCGGGAACCGGATAGGTTTTCATCCAGTAACCCTCGTAGTACACGCGAGTCTGGCCGTTGATCACCTTGCGGGTGCCGGGTTCGATGCTGGAATCCATGGGGGCTGCTGGAGTCTGGCGAGGTTGGCCGCAATTGCGTCCGGAGAGGATGAGGCAGGGTCCAATTATCTCGCAAAGTGAGTCCGCGGACGAGGAAATACTACCAGGCGGCCAAGATGTTTCATTGCTGGAATATTCCCGTTGCCGTGCTAGTCTGACTTTGTGTCCGTTACGCGGCAATGCGGATGCGGCAGGATCGAATAGCCGCACTTCATGGGGGAGTCTTAAAGATATTGAAGACGGAACGCCATTGAAAAATCTGCGCAGTAAAGATCACGGCGAGAAGCCGAACACCCGGACCTAGGGGGTCCGGGTCGCAGCAAGAGGAGCCCATGCCAGACAAACATGGGCTCTTTGACGTTTACGGTTTCGATACGGTTGGAAAGCGCATAATCCGCATTATGTAAACTCACGGCAATACTATGCCGCCATGGCTGCTGGCTCAATGGAGCCCAGCTCCCCCGGTTCGGAAGCACGATGTTCACAGGCTGTCAGCCAACCCCTGCCACATCCTCAAAGCGGAAGACGCCGTTTTCGCAGCGCACGCGCACTGTGTCCTTGGCCGCGAACTGCCCCTCCAGGATGGCTCGGGCCAGCGGATTTTCGATGTGCTGCTGGATGGCACGCTTCAAGGGTCGGGCGCCGAATATCGGGTCGAAGCCGGCCTGGGCCAGTTCGGATAGGGCGCTGTCTTCCACCACCAACCCCATCTCCAGCTGGGCGAGGCGTTTTTCCAGATAGCCGAGCTGGATTCTGGCGATGCCCGCGATGTGCTTCTCGTCGAGGGCGTGGAAGACCACCACTTCGTCGATCCGATTGACGAATTCCGGCCGGAAATATGTTTTCACTTCGGCCATCACCGCCATCTTGATCACGCCGTAGTCGTCGCCGGCCATCTGTTGGATCATCTGGCTGCCCAGGTTGGAGGTCATCACCACCACAGTGTTCTTGAAATCCACCGTACGGCCCTGACCGTCGGTCATGCGACCGTCGTCAAGCACCTGCAGAAGCACGTTGAAGACGTCCGGATGGGCCTTTTCCACCTCGTCGAGCAGGATGACGCTATAGGGCTTGCGGCGCACCGCCTCGGTCAGGTATCCCCCCTCCTCGTAGCCCACGTAACCCGGCGGCGCACCGATGAGGCGGGCCACCGAGTGCTTCTCCATGAATTCGCTCATGTCGATGCGGATGAGGTGCTCCTCCGAATCGAACAGGAACTCGGCCAGGGCCTTGCACAACTCGGTCTTGCCGACGCCGGTGGGGCCGAGGAAGAGGAAGGAACCGTAGGGCCGGTTGGGGTCGGACAGCCCGGCCCGGGAACGGCGGATGGCGTCGGACACCAAGCGCACCGCCTCGTCCTGGCCGACGACGCGCTTGTGCAGGCGCTCCTCCATCTTCAAGAGTTTTTCCCGCTCGCCCTGCATCATCTTGCTCACCGGAATGCCGGTGGCGCGGCTGACCACTTCGGCGATTTCCTCGGCGCCGACCTGGGTGCGCAGCAGCTTGTTTTTCTGCCCCACCCCTTCGCCGGCAGCCTCGGCGCTCTTGAGTTGTGCCTCCAGCTGCGGAAGGGTTCCGTACTGCAGCTCGGCCAGCTTGTCGTACTGGCCTTTCCGTTGCAGTTCGGTCATCTGGGCCTTGACCTTGTCGATCTCTTCCTTGATGTGGGCGGAGCCTTGGACCTGGGCCTTTTCAGCCTTCCAGATTTCTTCCAGGTCGGAATATTCCTTTTCCAGCCTGGCGATCTCGCCTTCGATGAGGCCAAAGCGCTTGATCGAGGCCTCGTCCTTTTCCTTCTTCACCGCCTCCCGCTCGATCTTGAGCTGGATGATCCTGCGTTCGAGCCTGTCCATGGCCTCCGGTTTGGAATCGATTTCCATCTTGATGCGGGCCGCCGCTTCGTCCACCAGGTCGATGGCCTTGTCCGGCAGGAAGCGGTCGGTGATGTAGCGATGGGAAAGCTCCGCCGCGGCGACAATGGCCGGGTCGGTGATATCTACCCCGTGATGGAGCTCATAGCGCTCCTGCAAGCCGCGCAGGATAGCGATGGTGGATTCGACGGAAGGCTCTTCCACCAGGACTTTCTGAAAGCGCCGCTCGAGGGCCGCGTCTTTCTCGATGTGTTTGCGGTATTCGTCGAGCGTCGTGGCGCCGATGCAGTGCAGCTCGCCCCGGGCGAGCGCGGGTTTCAGCATGTTGCCGGCGTCGATGGCGCCCTCAGCCTTGCCGGCGCCGACCATGGTGTGAATTTCATCGATGAAAAGGATGATGCGTCCCTCGTCCTTGGCGACGTCCTTGAGTACCGCCTTAAGGCGCTCCTCGAACTCGCCACGGTACTTGGCACCCGCCAGCAGCCCGGCCATGTCGAGTACCAGCACCTTCTTGCCCTTCAGGGTCTCAGGCACTTCGCCATTGACGATGCGCTGGGCCAGGCCCTCGACGATGGCGGTTTTGCCGACGCCCGGCTCACCGATCAGCACCGGGTTGTTCTTGGTGCGCCGCTGCAGGATCTGCACCGCGCGGCGGATCTCGTCGTCGCGGCCGATGACCGGGTCGAGCTTGCCGCGGGCGGCCCGCTCAGTGAGGTCGATGCAGTATTTGGCGAGCGCCTCGCGCTGGCCTTCCGCTTCCTGGGAATCCACCCCCTGGCCGCCGCGCACGGCGTCGATGGCGGCCTCCAGGGCCTTGCGATTGAGGCCGTGCTGCTTGGCGATGCGCCCGGTCTCGTTCTTGTCCTCGCACAGGGCGATGAGGAACATCTCGCTGGCGATGAACTGGTCGCCCCGCTTCTGGGCTTCCTTGTCAGTGAGGTTGAGCAAATTGCCGAGGTCGCGGCCGACGGAGACGTCGCCACCGTGGCCTTCCACCTTGGGCAGGCGGGTCATGGCGCCTTCCAGGTCGCGCTTCAGGGCCGGCACATTGACGCCGGCCCGGGCCAGCAACGAGCCGGTGCCGCCGTCCTCCTGGCCGAGCAGCGCCAGCAGCAGGTGCTGCGGTTCGATGAATTGCTGATCGTTGCCCAGGGCCAGGCTTTGGGCGTCGCCCAGGGCTTGCTGGAACTTGGTGGTGAATTTGTCGAGGCGCATGGCGGGCTCCCTGAGTGGCGTCTTGCCGATGTTCCTCAGTTTGGGGGGCTTGCAGGAATTTCAATGGCCCTCCCCTGCTTTCCCGGCTGGCATAGAATGAAACCTCCTCTCCACGCCCGGTCTCCCCATGAAAGCACTCCGTTACGTCGCCTACGCCGCCGTCGCCCTGATCGCCCTCCTCGCCGGCGCCGCCGTGCTCCTCTACGCCCTCTTCGACGAAGCGCGCGTCAAGGAGGAGCTGACCCAGCGCGTTTTCGCCCAGACCCAGCGCAAGCTGGTCATCGACGGGCCGCTGAAGCTCTCCCTGTGGCCCGACGTGGGCGTGCAGATCGGCCATCTCACCCTCTCCCAGAAGGGTGGCCAGGGCCAGTTCGTGGCCCTCGATGCCGCCCGCCTGGCGGTGGCCGTCATGCCGCTCCTCTCCAAGCGGGTGGAAGTGCGCCGCATCGAAGCCGACGGTCTGGCCATCAATCTCGTCAAGCACAAGGACGGCAGCCTGAACACCGACGACCTGGGCGGCGGAGAGAAGACGGCGAACAAGCCAGCCGAAGAGAAGGCCGCCGCCCAGCCCCTGCAATTCGATATCGCCGGCATCGCCCTGCGCAACGCCAAGGTGGATTGGCGCGACGATGCCGCCGGCAAGACCGTCAGCCTCAGCAACCTCGACCTCACCACCGGCCGCCTCCAGGGCGATTCGGCCAGCGGCCGCCTGCATGTGGAGAAACTCGCCCTGGCGGCGAAGGGTGCCAGCGACGGCGAGCGCTTCGCCCTCACCCTGGCCGCCCCCTTCCTGGATCTCGCCCAGGGCGCCGCCAAGGGCGAAGGCATCACCCTGAGCGCCGACCTTGCCGGCAAGGACCGAACCCTGGCCGCCAAGGTGGCCATCGCCGGCATCGAAGGCTCGGCGAAGGCCCTGCGCATCGGCAAATTCAGCCTCGACCTGGATGCCAAATCCGGCCCCTCGACGGTCAAGGGCCAGCTCGCCTCGCCCGTTGCCTTCGATGGCGAGGCGCAGGTGCTGAGCCTCGCCCAGCTGGCGGGTACTCTCGATGTCGCCAGCCCGGCACTGCCCATGAAGCAGGTGCACCTGCCCCTCAAGGGCAAGGTGCAGGCGAATCTGGCCAAGAAATCCGCCACGGTCGCCCTCGACACGGCCCTCGACGAATCGAAAATCGCGCTGCGCCTCGACCTGCGGCAGTTTGCGCCCCTCGCCCTGGGCTTTGCCCTGGATATCGACAAGCTGAATGTGGACCGTTATCTGCCCCCCGCACCGGCCGGCAAGGCGGCACCAGCCGGTTCCGGCGGCGGAGGCGGAGGCGGAGACGCACCGGCCGGCGGCAAGATCGACCTAACCAGCCTCAAGACCCTCAACCTGGATGGTACGGTCAAGATCGGCCAGCTCCAGGCCCACCGCATGAAGGTTTCCAACCTCGATGCCCGCATTGCCGCAAAGGGCGGGCGTCTCGACCTTGCCCCCCTGTCGGCGGCGCTCTACGGCGGCACCCTGGCCGGCAGCATCGGCGTCAACGCCAACAACAACGAATTCGCGGTCAAGCAGGCGCTCTCCAACGTGGCCATCGAACCCCTGCTCAAGGACGCCCTCGACAAAGACCCGCTGGAAGGCCGCGGCACCGTCAATCTCGACATTACCACCCGCGGCGACACCGTTCCGGCCCTCAAGAAGGCCCTGGCCGGCTCGGCCAACGTGGCCCTCAAGGACGGCGCCGTCAAGGGCATCAACCTGGCCAAGACCCTGCGCGACCTCAAGGGCAAGCTGGGCGGCAAGCAAAGCAGCAGCGCCGACGCCGACGGCCGGGAAAAGACCGATTTCTCCGAACTCACGGCAAGCTTTCGCATCGCCGGCGGCGTCGCCCACAACGACGACCTGGACATGAAATCCCCCTTCCTGCGCCTGGGCGGCAAGGGTGACATCGACATCGGCAACGACCGCCTGGACTATCTGGCCAAGGTGAGCGTCGTAGGAAGCTCCAAGGGGCAGGATGGCAAGGATCTCGACCACCTCAAGGGCCTCACCGTACCGGTGCGGCTGCACGGCCCCTTCGACAAGCTCGCCTACAAGCTGGAATTCGGCGACCTGATCAGCGAGGCGGCGAAGGCCAAGGTGGAAGCCCAGAAGGAAGAAGTGAAGGCCAAGGCCGAGGAAAAGCTCAAGGGCAAACTCAAGGGGCTTTTCAGAAATTAACCTCTCGACGTGCTGATTACGGCGTTCCGATGCCGTGGTGAGAATCAAGCGTCGATTTGCGAATTTCCACCGTGGCGTCGAGCGGCCCCAGGGGGCTGCTCTCCACGGGATTCTTTGCGAAAAACCATTCTTTTTGCATGGTCAGTATCCCTCGTGATTCCACGAACTTCGCGGTTTTCGCAGTATCCAAGGGAAGCCCTGCCGGATGTTTGTTGCCATCCAATTTGCCTCGGGCATGTCGTTGAGTAGTGCCGCACCTAATACTTTCGTTATAATTTTGCCCTCGTACATAAGAACTATTTTCTCGGAGATTCAGCGTGTATGAACTACGCAAGTTCGTCGCTCCGGAGTTCATATTCGGTGTCGGGGCCCGCCATGAGGTCGGGCGCTACGCCCTGAATTTCGGCGCGCGGCGGGCACTCGTGGTTACCGACCCCGGAGTGATTGACGCTGGCTGGGTGTGCCAGTTGGCCGACGATCTTGAAGCACAAGGGATCGCCCACGCACTTTTTACTGGGGTCGCGCCCAATCCCAGGGACTATCAGATTATGGCCGGCGCGCAGGCATATGCGGAAACCGAGTGCGACGTAATCATCGCGCTCGGTGGCGGAAGTTCCATCGATTGCGCGAAGGGAATTGCCATCGTCGCCGCCAATGGGGGGCACATACTGGACTACGTTGGCATAGACGCGGTCAGCTTGCCGGGACCTCCCCTGATCTGCGTTCCCACGACGGCGGGGAGTTCCGCGGATGTCTCCCAGTTCGCAATCATCAATGACGCTGGACGCCGGAGGAAGGTGGCCATTATCAGCAAGGCGATCGTTCCCGATGTTGCCCTCATCGATCCGGAAACCACGATTACCCTCTCGCCGGAGTTGACCGTGGGGACCGGCCTTGATGCCCTCACTCACGCGATCGAAGCGTACGTTTCCTCGGCCAGTTCGCCCATTTCCGACCTTCACGCCCTCGCGGCGATCCGTGGCATACGCTCCAATCTGCTCAAAGCGCTGGTGGATCCCGGGGATATTTCCGCTCGCGAAGAACTCATGCTCGCGAGCCTGCATGCGGGCATTGCCTTTTCGAATGCCAGCCTCGGCTTGACGCATTCCATGGCCCACAGTCTCGGCGGCTACCTCGATCTGCCGCACGGCGAGTGCAATGCACTTCTTTTATCGGCCGTTGTTCGTTTCAATTTTCCTGCCACACCCGGGCGATATCGGCGGATTCTGGAGGCTTTCGGCTCTAAGGTCGACCAGTGCGACGAAGCCCAGGCCGGTGTCCTGCTGGCACGCGAGATCGACGAGTTCCGAACGGATGCAGGTTTGGTCGGGGGATTAGCGCAGCGCGGCGTTTCTGTTGCAAGTATTTCCGATCTCGCCGAACGGGCGATGGGGGATGGATGCCTTTATACCAACCCGCGGCGTCCCTCGGTTGCCGATTTGAAGGCGCTTTATGCTGACGCGCTCTGACCCCAGCCACTATACCGAGGAGGAGTGGGAGGCACGACGTCGCGCCATCATCGGGCTTGGCCCCAATTCCTTTGGCAAGAGCTATTACAGCCAGTTGCGCCGGCAACTGGCCAGCATTCGCCGTCTTGAGCTCGCCATCGAGCAGTCACCAAACGGTGTTTTCATATGCCGGCGAGACGGTGTGGTCGAGTACGCGAATAGCGTAACGGCGCGCCTACTCAATGCCCCACTGGCCAATCCGGTCGGCCTTGCCCTAAAACAGCTCTGGCAGAGCGTGATCGAAGGCGTGAATTGGGCAGCGTTTCTCGAGTTGGCGAGTTCCGGGGAGGCTTGTTGCAGCGATTTGCTAGTGCGTGATGCCATCGACAGGACCTCCTGGGTAGCACTGTCGCTCACGCCCATTCGCGACGAATCAGGGAAGATTACCCATTTGCTGGGCAACGTCGAAGACATCTCTTTGCAGAAACGGACTGAGGAAGACCTTGCCGAGACCGCCAAGGCGCGCCAGCACGCCCTCGAAGCGGCGCAAGCCGCCAGTCGGGCGAAGAGTGCCTTTGTCGCCAACATGAGCCATGAGATTCGCACCCCCCTCAATGCCATCCTCGGCATGGCCCACCTGATTCGCCGAGGCGGTTTGACGATGGAGCAATCGCGGCAGATGACGAAGCTGGAAAAGGCCAGCGACCATCTTTTGGGGGTCATCAACGCCGTCCTCGACCTCTCCAAGATCGAAGCGGGCAAGTTTAGCCTGGATGAGAAGCCTCTCGAAATCGCGGCGCTGGTCGCCAATGTCCGCTCACTGTTGAACGAGCGCGTTCAAAACAAGGGGTTGCGGCTGGATTGCAGCGTCGAATCAATGCCCCACGGCCTACTCGGCGACCCGACCCGATTGCAGCAGGCATTGCTGAATTTCACCGGCAACGCCGTCAAGTTTACCAATCAAGGCGGAATTGAGATTCGTGTTCTTTGCCTGGAGGACAGCGCGGAAGCGGCCCTGATTCGTTTCGAGGTGACCGACACGGGCATCGGTATCGCTCCGGAGCAGCTACGGCGCCTCTTCACTGCCTTCGAGCAGGCGGATAATTCTCTGACACGCAATCAGTCCGGAACGGGGCTCGGACTCTCGATCAACAAGAAAATCGCCCAACTGATGGGAGGCGACGCAGGCGCCATCAGCACTGTCGGTGTCGGCAGTACGTTTTGGTTCACCGCCCGCTTGGCCAAGGGGCAGGCGAAAGCGATCCGTGATCCGGCGGACGAAGAAAATCCTGAAACTGCCCTGCGACGGGATTTCGCGGGCAGCCAAGTCCTGCTTGTCGACGACGAGCCGATCAATCTGGAAATCGCCAAGGCGATACTCGAGGATGCGGGACTGGTCGTCCAGACCGCGCAGAACGGCGAGGAGGCCGTAGACATCGCTGATACCACGAACTTTGCGCTTATTCTCATGGACATGCAGATGCCCTTGATGGATGGTCTAGAGGCGACGCGCCGCATCAGAAAGCGGCCTGGCAAGCCAGTCTCACCGATCCTTGCCATGACTGCGAACGCGTTCGCCGAGGACCAGGCGCGTTGTCTGGAATCCGGAATGAACGACTTTCTCACCAAACCGATCGACCCGGATGCCCTCTACCGGTCGGTACATCTTTGGTTGAATCGCCAGGCCGATTCCTTGGCGTCGTATCGTTTTTGCTGGTCGGATGGTTACAACGTCGGAGTCGACGTTCTAGACAAACAGCACAAGCATCTGCTCCAGATATGCGGCGATGCCGCCCAATGTCTCAATGACCCGACTCAGGAAGGTATTTCCGACGTCCTCGATCAATTGAGTCGCTACGCAACCGAACATTTCTGGACGGAGGAGTGTCTGCTCGAGGCGAAAGGCTATTCGGGCCTTTGCGAACAGGAACGCTCACACCGCGAATATCTCGTGCGTCTGCACGACTTGCTGATGGCTTCCTCTCTGCATGCCCTCGACACCAGGGAGGTGTACCAGTTCGCCCTCGAATGGTGGCAACGGCACATTCTCGAAGAAGACATGGCCTATCGCCAACATTTTGAAGGCGCAGAGCCCGGCAACTGAAGCGATGGAGTTACCCGCGAACAGCCAAGGTCATTGGCCAGTCGCACGGGTATGACGGCCAACCCCGGTAGCAACGCGACCCTACGCATCGGCGGCCGCTTGGCAGGACTTACCAGCGTGCCGCCGCCGAATCGTCGCCTTCCCGCGCGTCCACCCAGCGGGCGCCCTGCGGCGTGGCTTCCCGCTTCCAGAAGGGGGCGCGGGTTTTCAGGTAGTCCATGATGAATTCGCAGGCGGCGAAGGCTTCGCCGCGATGGGCACTGGTCACGGCCACGAGAACGATTTGGTCGCAGGGCTTGAGCAGCCCCACCCGGTGGATGACCAGGGCTTCATAGATGTCCCACCGACCCTTGGCCTCGGCCACAATGGCTTCCAGGGCCTTCTCGGTCATGCCCGGGTAGTGCTCCAGGGTCATTTCCGAGACTTGGCTGCCGTCGTTCACGTCCCGCACCAGGCCGACGAAGCTCGCCAGGGCGCCGACCCGGGCATCGCTGGCGCGCAGGGTGGCGAGTTCGGCGCCGACGTCGAAATCGGCTTCCTGGACGGCAATTTTCATGTCAGCCCCCGGTCACCGGCGGGAAGAAGGCGACCTCGTCACCGGCCTTCACGGCGGCCTCAGGCCCCACCATTTCCTGATTCACGGCGCAGCGCAGGTTCCTGGCGCTGGCCAGCGCGCCCCTGCCCTGCCCGGCCAGCCAGTCCTTGAGGCCACCGACGGTGGCGACACCGGCCGGCAGTTCGATCCTCTCGCCGGCGCAACCGATGGCTTCCTTGAGGCCGGCGAAATACAGCACTTGCACGCTCATCACAGCAATTCCGTAAAGGGCACGAAACGCACCTGATCGCCCTGGGCGACCGGCCGTCCCGGCGGGTTGAGGACCAGGCCGTCGCCCCAGCAGAGCGAGGTGACGACGCCAGCCCCCTGATTGGGATAGAGTTCGACGCCGCCGTTTTCGTTCATGCGGCCGCGCAGGAATTCGGCCCGGGCATCGGGCTTCTTCCAGTCGAAATCGGCGCGCAGGCTGAAGGCCCGCGGCGTCACCTCGCGGATGCCCTGCAGGCGGAGGACGAAGGGCCGCACCATGATCAGGAAGGTGACGATGGCCGACACCGGGTTGCCCGGCAGGCCGATGAACCAGGCCTTGCCGTCATTCTTGCGCACCTCGCCAAAGGCGAGCGGCTTGCCCGGCTTGATGGCGATCTTCCACATGTCGAGGCGCCCTTCGGCTTCCACCGCCGGCTTGACGTGATCTTCTTCCCCAACCGAGACGCCACCGCTGGTGACGATGAGGTCGTTGTCCGCCGCCGCCCGACGCAATGCCTCCCGGGTGGCCTCCAGCTTGTCCGGCACCTGGCCGAGATCGCGCACCTCGCAGCCCAGGCCTTCGAGCAGGGCGCGCAGGGCGTAGCGGTTGGAGTTGTAGATGGCCCCCGGCGGCAGGGGTTCGCCGGGCTGCACCAGCTCGTCGCCGGTGAAGAAGACACCGACCCGCAGGCGACGGTACACGGGCAATTCCGGAAGGCCGGCGGAAGCGGCCAGGGCGATGTCCTGCGGGCGCAGGCGTATGCCGGCGGCGAGGATTTCGGCGCCCACTGCGATGTCTTCGCCGGCGAAGCGAATGTTCTGGCCAGGGGCTGGTACCTGATTCACGACCACACCGTCGTCGGCCGCCTCGCACAGCTCCTGCATGATCACGGCGTCGGCGCCGGGGGGGATCGACGCACCGGTGAAGATGCGGGCGGCGGTGCCCGGCTGCAGCGGCATGCCGACCGAGCCGGCGGGGATGCGCTGGCTGACCGGCAGGCGGGTGCCGGCGCCGACGATGTCGCCGCTCTTCACGGCGTAGCCGTCCATGCCGGAGTTATCCAGCGGCGGCGCGGCGACGGTGGAATGTTGGGCCGCGGCCAGCACCCGGCCGGTAGCGGCGGTGAGCGGGAGGCTACGGGTTTCCGCCACCGGCTGGGCGGCGGCGAGGAGCTTGCCGAGGGCTTCTTCGAAGGTGAGCATGGGCGTCAGAGCTGGAGGTAATCGACAATGAAGGCGGCCACCGCCTCCGGGTCGTTGATGGGGAGCTGGGGCAGCGCGGTGTCCAGGGGGCCATCGCTGGCCACCGCCACCACGTCGGGCCATTCCGGGTAGAGGGGCGGCTTGCCGTTGGCCGGGCGGTACACCTCGACCTTGGGGATCGGTTCGCGCTTGAAGCCTTCCACCAGCACTAGGTCGCAGGGTTCCAGGCGGGTCAGCAGCTCGTCCAGAGAAGGCTCGGCGGCGTTCCGCAGCTCTTTCATCAGAGCCCAGCGCACGCCGCAGGCGATCATCACTTCGTTGGCGCCGGCCTCCCGGTGGCGGTAGGAATCCTTGCCCGGGCGGTCAATGTCGAAGCCGTGGTGGGTGTGCTTGATGACGGAAACCTTGAGTCCGCGGGCCTTCAGGCAGGGGATCAGCTTTTCCAGAAGGGTGGTCTTGCCGGAACCCGAGTAGCCGGCGATGGCGAAAACTTTCATGGGGCGATTGTAGTTGGAGCCGGCACAGGAACGACAGCTGCGAAGCCACCTCCCGGAGTGCGGAAATTCGTGGTCTGTCCCTGGTACAGCCGGGCGGCCACGAGTTGCACGGCCCCAGCATAAACGTAACAGCGTAGGTCGAGCTTGAGACTGCGGGGGGTCGCGTCCACGTCGACCCGGCGTTCGGAAGGGGGAACGATGGCCTGGGCGATGTAGTCGCCGGCGAGAATGTCGTCGAATACTCGGCGGGTGAGCTTGTCGCCCCGATAGGCGGCGCGGCTGCCGAAACCGGCGGCGGGTTTGAAAAACCAACGCCGACGCTCGGCCCAGAAGCGTTCGGCGGTGGCCGGGGTGACCGCCAGGGTCGGCGGAATCCCGGCCTTGAGAATCTCGCGGGTCTCGTGGGGAACCCCGAGATCGGCAAGGGCCGCGGCATCGCTCAGCAGAATGAGGTTGCGCTTGTCCGCGTAGAGGGCGTGTGCGCGGGGATGGGGGCTGAGGACGATCGCGTCGGCCAGCCAGGCTTGTCGGAGGGCGGTCTGTGCCGGCGCGGCGAGGGAGAAATCGGTGAGGCGGTTATAAACCAGATCCACGGGCTCGCCGCGGCAGGTGAGGCGCTGCCCGTCCCAGGAGAGTTCTCCGACGTCGGCGACGACGGCGGCCAGTCCCTGAGCTTCGAAGAGGCGGCGGAAGAGTTCGAATTCCGGCGCCAGATACTGCTCGGCGGGTTGCTCGTCGACGATGGCGATCCGCCGCAGGGGAGCATCGCCCTTTTCACGCCGCCATTCTTCCCGGAACATGGCGACGAAGGCCGCCTCGGTTTCCGCGCCCCCCGGCAGCATGGCCGCCACCGGGCCGCAGCAGGCGCGCTGGGCGCTGGCCAGGCGAGTGTTGAGCAGAGCGCCGCCGGCGTTGGTGTTGATTTCGATGAGTTGCGGCCCGTCGGCATCGAGATGGAAGTCGTAGCCGAGAAAGGCCCCGGGATTGGCCGCAGGATGCGCGGCAATGGCCGGCGCCCGAGCGAGAATCCGCTTCTGGTAGGCGGGCAGCGCCACGACGGCCTCGACGGCGGCGATCAGCGCAGCCATGCGCCGCAGGCTCCTTTCGCCGACGAAGACGACCGTGTCGGAAAAGAGATGGGGCCGGCTGGCGCGTAGCTCGTCGTAATCGATGCCCCCAGCAGCCAGGGCAACCCGCAGCGCGGCCCGATCCACCGACAGGCAGGCGCAATCCCGGTTGAGGGCTGCGGCGGTGGTCTGGCAGTCGGCGGGAGGTTGCGACGGACGGTCGAGGGGGTTTTCCGGGTTCATGGCGGGGCGAAAAAGCTGAGCACCTCGGCCAGTTCCCGGGTGCGTTTCATGGGAGGCAGACTCTGCCACACCCGCCGGCCGTAGGGCTTTGATATCAGTCTGGGGTCGCAGATCATGAGCACCCCGCGATCACTCTCGTCGCGGATCAGGCGGCCGGCGCCCTGCTTGACGTTGATCACCGCCTTGGGCAACTGGACCTCCATGAAAGCATTGCGGCCTTGCTGCTTCAATTGCTCGATGCGGGCCGCCAGCACGGGATCGTCGGGCGGCGCGAAGGGCAGCTTGTCGATGACCACCAGGGAGAGCGCCTCTCCCCGTACATCGACACCTTCCCAGAAGCTCTGGCTGCCTACCAGGACGGCGTTCCCCAGGCGCCGAAAGCGCTCCAGCAGGTCGTTCTTGCTTCCCTCCCCTTGCAGGAGAAGCGGAAAATCGAGTCCCTCGTCCTCCAGACGACCCTTGAGCAGCTCGTGGATGCGGCGCATGGCGCGCAGGCTGGTGCACAGGAAGAATGTCCGCCCACCCGCCGCCCGCAGCACGGGAAAGGCAGCCTCGAAGGCCGCTTCCGAGAAGCGCGGCGAGTTGGGGTCGGGCATTCCCAGGGGCGCGTAGAGCACCGCCTGGCGGGCGAAATCGAAGGGGCTCTGCCAGCAGCCGGTGTCCGGTTCGCCGAGCCCCAGTTCGTCGCAGTAATGGGTGAAGCTGCCCTGCACGGCGAGGGTCGCCGAGGTGAATATCCAGGCCCGGGGATGCCCCCCCATCTGCTTGCGGAAGATGTCGGCCACGTCGAGGGGTGTCAGGTTCAACTGGAGCGACTGGGTATAGGCTTCTGCCCAGCGCACCATGCCGGCCGCCCCGGGATCCCGCCAGGCGTCCAGACGTTGTGTCAACTCCAGGCTGCGCTGCCAGCAGCTTTCCAGCCCCTCAGAACGCTCGGCCTGGGTCTCCAGCAAGGCGCCGAATGCCCCCAGTTCCGTCGCCAGGGCGGCCAAGGCGGCGGCGAACTCGGGGCTGGCGTCGATCTGTGCAGCGGAGAAGCGGCCCGCTTCGACGCCCACCGCGAGGCGCAAATCCTTGGCCGCCTTCTCCAGGCGTCGCGCCGCCTCGGGAAGGTCGAGGCAGTCGCGGGCGTTCAGTAGCCCCTCGGAGCGGGCGTCCCGGGCCAGGTCGAGCGCCTGGGCGGAAGAAACCGTGTCGCCGAAGAACAGGGTTGCCACTTCAGGCAACTGGTGGGCCTCGTCGAAAATCACCGTGTTGCAGGCCGGCAGCAACTCGGCCATGCCCTCGTCGCGCAGCATCACGTCGGCGAAAAAAAGGTGGTGATTGACCACCACCAGATCGGCCGCCATGGCTTCCCGCCGCGCCTGCATGACGAAACAGTCCTTGTAGTCGGGACAGTCCTGGCCGAGGCAATTGTCCCGCGTCGAGGTGACGGCGTTCCACACCGGAGAATTCTCGGAAACGTCGCCGCATTCGGCCTTGTCGCCACTTCGCGTGATCTTGGCGAAGCTTGCCACCCGGCGCGCGTCGGCGGCGTCGCCCCGGCTCAGAAAACGGCCTTCGGCCAGGGCGTTGCGCAGATGGTAGGGGCAGACATAGTTGGCACGCCCCTTCAGAAGGGCGACCCGCAGCGGGGCCCCCAATGCCTTCTTCACCATCGGGATGTCCTTGGTGAAGAGCTGGTCCTGGAGTGTCTTGGTTCCGGTGGAGACGATGACCTTGCCCCCGCTTTGCAGGGCCGGCACCAGGTAGGCGAAGGTCTTGCCGGTGCCCGTCCCCGCCTCGGCGACGAATACCGCCGGAGCCGCGATGGCGCTCGCGATGCGCTGTGCCATCTCCACCTGCTGCCCGCGCTCGCGGTAACCGGGTATGGCGGCGGCCAGGGGACCGTCCGGGGCGAAGATCTGGGCGATGGAGGGCAAGGGAGAACCCGGGAAATCAGGCGCCGAATGTTAGCAGATCGGGGCGCCGGCCGCCGCTCTCCCAACGCCCGGAAATCCTGGGTGAATTACACCGGAAATTACACCGGGCAGCCGACGACAGCGCTTCGAAAACCCAGAAAAAAACCCGCAGAGCCTTGTGCCGTGCGGGTCTATGTCCATCGAAAACTGGTGGGCGGCACAGGGTTCGAACCTGTGACCCCTGCCGTGTGAAGGCAGTGCTCTACCGCTGAGCTAGCCGCCCAATTCGCGAAGGCGCGCATTTAACCATAAGTCGCCTGGGGGGTCAAACCGCGGGTCGGCTAGAATACGCGGTTTTTCACCACATTCCGGCTCATCCATGGCGCAAGTCCGCACCCGTTTCGCCCCCAGCCCCACCGGCTCTCTGCACATCGGCGGCGCCCGTACCGCCCTCTTCTCCTGGGCCTACGCCCGCCGCCACGGCGGGACGTTCATCCTGCGCATCGAGGATACGGATGTCGCCCGTTCGACACCGGAAGCGGTGCAGGCCATCCTCGACGGCATGCAGTGGCTGGGTCTCTCCCACGACGAAGGCCCCTTCTACCAGATGCAGCGCATGGAACGCTACAAGGAGGTTATTCGGCAGATGCTTGCCGCCGGCACTGCCTACCACTGTTACACCAGCGTAGAGGAACTGGCGGCTTTGCGCGCCGAGCAGGAAGCGAGGAAGGAAAAGCCCCGATACGATGGCCGCTGGCGCCCCGAGCCGGGCAAGACCCTGCCCACTCCGCCGGCCGGCGTGCCGCCCGTGGTGCGCTTCAGGAACCCCAAGGACGGCATGGTCGCCTGGGACGACCAGGTAAAGGGCCGCATCGAGTTCGCCAACGCCGAGCTGGACGACCTCGTCATCGCCCGCGCCGACGGTACGCCCACCTACAATTTCTGCGTGGTGGTGGATGACTGGGACATGGGCATCACCCACGTCATCCGCGGCGACGACCATGTAAACAACACGCCGCGCCAGATCAACATCCTCGCTGCCCTGGGCGCCAGCGTGCCGCAGTACGCCCATCTCTCCATGATCCTGGGCGACGACGGCACCAAGCTCTCCAAGCGCCATGGCACCGTGTCGGTCATGCAGTACGACGAAGACGGCTATCTGCCGGATGCGGTCATCAATTACCTGGCGCGGCTGGGCTGGTCCCATGGCGACGACGAAGTCTTCTCCCGCGCACAGCTGGTGGAATGGTTCGACCTCGATCACATCACGGCTTCGGCTGCCCAGTTCAACACCGAGAAGCTCCTGTGGCTGAATCAGCACTACATCAAGCAGACGCCTGCCAGCGCGCTGGCGGTTCTCGTGGAATCGCGCCTCGCGGCTCGGGGGGTGGCGGTGGCCGGCGGTCCCGATCTCGTGCAGGCAGTCGCCCTCTATCAGGATCGCTGCAATACGCTCAACGTGCTGGCGGATGCCGTCGAGGTCTTCTACGTTCCGCTTGAACCGTCGGGCGAACTGCTTGCCCAGCATCTGACGATGGAGGCCCGCCCTGCCCTCGCCGATTTTGCCGCCGGCCTCGCCGGCGTGGTCTGGGAGACCCCCGCCATCGCCGCCCTCATCAAGGAGACGGTCGCAAAACACGGCTTGAAGATGCCCAAGCTGGCCATGCCCCTGCGCGTGCTGCTCACCGGGCAGCTCCAGACCCCGTCGGTGGACGCCGTCATTACCCTCGTCGGCCGCGAAAAGACCCTCGAAATACTCAAGCGGCATCAGTGAGGCAAAACGGCCGGAAAGGTGTTTACAAGCCGGATTCGAGTCCCTATAATGCGCGCTCTTTCACGGCAACGGGGGTATAGCTCAGCTGGGAGAGCGCTTGCATGGCATGCAAGAGGTCAGCGGTTCGATCCCGCTTACCTCCACCAAGCGACGTGAAGGAAAAGGCAGTTTGGTCCGGGTCCCCATCGTCTAGAGGCCTAGGACACCGCCCTTTCACGGCGGTAACCGGGGTTCGAATCCCCGTGGGGACGCCAAGGTCTGAGCGGGCAAGGTTTAGTGCGGAGTGGTAGTTCAGTCGGTTAGAATACCGGCCTGTCACGCCGGGGGTCGCGGGTTCGAGTCCCGTCCACTCCGCCAATTTATGCAGAGGGTCGATGGAGCCATCCATCGGCCCTTTTGCTTTTGGTGCTCCGGCCTCGGTTTTCTCAGCCGCGGGAGGCCGCTTCCCGATTCGTGGAATTTCGCAGGGCAGTCTGCGTGAAATAATTCTCGTCCGGACCTGGTTTTGACCGGATTTTCGGTAGGCATAGCGCTTGCGATGGATGTCCCGTCACATCCCGCCATTGATTGCAACTCGCGCCACGATGAACGCCGCTTCCAACATCGCCACCCTGCCCGCGTCCCGCACGCAGAGCATCCACGATGCTTCAGCTCTCGACACCCCCGTGCAGCGCATGCTTCGCTGGGAACCACACATGTCCGTCGGTTCCCCGGAGTTCGATGCCCATCATCGTCATCTCGGTCTGCTGATCAACTGCCTCGCCAACGCAAACACGGGCCCCCAAGGCGCTCCAGCGGCCCACGACATCCTGATGGAGCTTGCCGACTATGCCGGTTACCACTTCGAGGCCGAAGAGGTGCTCATGCTAGCCCTGGGGTTTCCGGAGATCGATCGGCATCGAGCCGAACACGCGCAATTCTGCGAAATGATCGGTGAAGCGGGTTATGGGGCCGCACTCGGGATCGTCGATCACTCCGCTCTGGTGACCTACCTGACGCGCTGGTGGAGCGGCCATATTCAAGAGGAAGACGCGAAATACAAGCCCTATCTGATCGCTTTCCGGGCAAACCACGGTCCGCTCGAGAAAGCCACCTCGAATCGTGCAGGAATACACCAGGAGAAAAGTCATGCCGCGTGATGCGCAAAGTTTGCCTTCCATAACGGCGGAGCGGGCAGCGGCCCGGATACCTTTTCCAGAAATCCGGGCGGACGGCGATTTCGGTCTGCCTCCTGCACGACGCGCTCCATCGTCCGAAACGACAGAGCCAGCCGACTCACCAATGCTTGCCCATCTAGAGGCGTTTCCTCATCTGGTCGAGCGTTTGTCGGCCCTTTGGGGAACGCGGGAACTCAATATCTTCATCCAGCGCCTGCTTCTCGATTGTCGTGACGGCGCACGGCAAGGCCTCCCCGTGCAAGCCGCCGAAGAACTTCTGTTTATCGGCAAGCTCAACCGTCTCGTCCGGGCCCAGGAAAGCGCTGAAGTCCTGTCGATCAGTCTGGGTGAAGCCCTGGAACTCACGGACCGTGGGGATCGTGCCGCCGCCCTTGATCCCGTCGGCGCGCAGGATCCCTGGGGAGGTGCAAAGCATATGCGAAATCGCGCTTCGGCCCTGCGCAGCCAACTGCGTCCCCATCACGCCGGCGATGCGGGGGTGACGCGGCGGGTCCGCCCCCAGGGCACCGCTCTGCCGACATTTCGGCTGCATGAAGCGCCGCCCTTGCCAGACTGCTTGCGTATCGACGTGACGACTCCTCGTCCGCTGCGTGGCAACACCGACGATGGCCTTGGCGAAGCGACGATGGATTGGGGTTTTTTCCGCTGCCTGGTTCGAGAGGCGAGCGCTCTCGGGATCGCAGAGTTGGAGATTGCCGACCTGGGTGTGGCAGAAAGCTGGCCCTGGCTTAGCGCCGCCCTGCGCTTCTGTCGCCAACAGTGCCGTTTTACGCGCATCACGCTGCATGCAGATCTGCTGGGAGCGGACATCGGTGTCCTCGCCCAGGCCATCGACGCCGGTGTGGATCAGATCGTGATCGAGTTCAACATGGCGAGCGGACGTTGGCGGACCCGTGCCATGCAAGTTCTCGCCCTGGCTCCAGACTCGCTTGAATCCGCCCTGCGCCGTCTCGTTGAGTACCGCGATGGCGCAGCGCAGGCTGGTAGGTCTTGTGTGATCGCCATCGGGCGTTCTGGGCAGCATCACAGCGCCCTCCTCCAGAAGGCGCTCAGGGCGTGTCTGGCGCAGTCTGGTGTCGTGCGCTACGTGCCTTCCCATCCCGGCATCGCCAGTGTGGGGCACAGCGGCGTGCCGCGGAATCTCCACTGCTGGGCCCCTTTCACTACCGCCCACGTCCGTACCAACGGGCATCTGGTCGCTTGTGCTCAGGATCATTCCGGCTACTCGTACATGGCTGACCTGAAAACGCTCAAGCTGGCCGAGGCCTGGTCAGGCCAAGCGTTTCGAAGAACCCGCCAGCGCGTTCTGTGCGGCGAGCGGCCCGGTCGCCAGTGTGATATCTGTGCCCACCGCGCTCAGGGTAAGGCGCGGAGTGCGCCGCCGACGGTATGAAATCCAACGGCCTGCCGCGCAGCAACGGTGAACTGGAGGTCGATTACCCCAGCACGGCGACGGCTTCGCCGGCGGCCAGCCAACCCGTCGCCCCTTCCGGCTTCCTCGAACTTCTCGACGACTATCTGACAGCGCTGGCGATCGCCGCGGTGCCGGTGCGACGCCGCTCGGGAGAGTGAGGGGCCGCGCACATTCCCCGGATGTCGCGTCGGCTGCCGCTCGAGGTGCGGCCTGACCAAGAACGCAAATCCGGCGCCTTCATCCAGCCCAGCCATTCCCCTGGAGGACGGCTAGGGGTTCGGACGCAGATGGGCGACGCCACCGTAACTGCCAATCCAGCGATCGCCGGCCGGCGTCGTGGCCATGGCGAACACATTGTTGGCAAAGAGACCGTCGGCGGTGGTCATGGCCTTCGTGAAGCGGCCATCCTGCCACTGGCTGAGGCCATTGTTGGTACCAATCCAGAGCACACCCCGATCGTCCAGATGCAACATGAAGACGTGGTTTCCGGGTAGTCCCTCGGCCGTGGTGTAGGTGACCCACTTGCGGCCATCGAAGCGAGAAAGGCCGCCGCCCCAGGTTCCCGCCCAGACGTTGCCCTGGCGATCCACCTCCAGAGAAACGACATAGTTGGGGTTGAAGGCGACATCGACGCCGCCCAGGCCCATTTCCTGTTTCTGTTTGGCGTGATGCAGGGATTGTTTGCCGGGGTCGTTCTTGAAGGCGATGTCCTTCTTGACCTTCTCGTAGGGGGCGCCCAGGCCGCGGGCATGGTTCCAGTTTTCCCAGCGATTGTTGGCGAAGCGAGCCATTCCGCCTTCGGTGGCCAGCCAGATCTCGCCGTTGCGCCCTTCCGCAAGGCCGTAGATCCAGTCGTTGGGAACCCCGCCGCGGGTATTTTCCACCGTGTAAAGATCCCATTTGCTGCGATCGTCCAGGTTGCCGCCGCGTACCCGATTGACCCCGGACCAGGTGGCGATCCAGATGTCACCATTGCGCGCGGTGATAACGTCATATACGAAGGCGTCCCCCAGCCCTTCGGGGATGTTGTAGGTCTTCCACTGGCCGCTCTTTTCGTCCAAGAGGGAAAGTCCGCCGCCGTAGGTGCCCACGGCGATCTGGCCCTTGACGCGGCCGACGAAGAACATGCCGTTCGACAAGAGTCCGTTGCGCGCGTCGAACAGCTTGAAGCTGTCGTCCCGCGTGTCGTAGCGGACGACGCCGCCGGACGTGCCCACCCAGACAACCTTGCCGTCCGCGTAGATCGACTTGACGTTCTTGTTGCCAACCCGGAAGTGGGTGAATCGCGCCTTGGAATCAACCGCCACCTTGCCCTCGCGCTCCTGGGGGGCGGCATTGACCTGCGGATGCGGCGGCATGCCGGACACCGGCGGATGGGCGGGAGCGGTCTGGGCCAGGGCGGCGGATGTTCCAAGGGCCAGGAACAGGAGATGGATTGCGCGGGCGACGGGTGACATGAATATTCTCGGAAGGCGGATGGGGTCGTTCATTGAGGAGCAATACGGACCACGCCCCGCTTGGTACCGGCCCAGATATCGCCGTTCGGTGCGACGGCCAGGGCGTAGACGTGCTGATCGAAAAGCCCGTCGGCGGGCGCCAGAGTCTTCCAGGTGCGACCGTCGTAGCGCGAGATTCCCTTGTCGGTGCCGAACCAGAGGACACCCTTGTCGTCCCGAACCATGGAATAGACGATATTGCCGGCGAGGCCGTCGCGGCTGGTAAAGCTGGTCCACCGACTGCCATCGAAGCGGCTGACGCCGCCACCCCAGGTTCCAGCCCAGATGGCGCCGTCCGGGGCGGCCAGGATGGAGAAGACGTAATTGGGGTTGTAGGTCGGCAGCCCAGCGGCCTGAACCGTCAGGTCATGGCGGGAACGCGTACCGAGCCCGGTATTGGCGCTGGCTTCGAGCTTGTCCGGATTTTCGCCACCGAGGCCGTCCTTGTGGGTCCAGGACTTCCAGCGGCGTCCGTCGTACATGCTGATGCCGCCCTCGGTGCCGAACCAGACCCGGCCATCCTTGTCCAGGGCGAGTCCGTAGACCCACTCGTTGATGAGTTCCTTCACATAGGTCTTGAACTTGCCGGTCTTGACGTCGAAATGGTTGACCCCCGCCCAGGTGCCGATCCACAGGTTCCCGTCCCGGTCGTTCTGAAACGAATAGATCCAGTAATCGGCCAGGCCATGCATGGGAAAGTAGGTCTTCCAGCGGCCATCCTTGTAGCGGGAGGCTCCCCCCGCGTTGGTGCCGAACCACTTGTAGCCCTGGCTATCGATGCCGATGGCAAAGACATACTCGTTGGCCAGCCCCTCCTGTCGCGTGAAGGTGTTGCGCGGCTTGGAAGTGGCGAGGTCCACTTCGACAGCCCCCACCGAAGTGCCGACCCAGAGCGTACCGGTCGCCTTCTCGACGGTCAGGGCACGCACATAGACGTTGGCGCCCACCTCGAAGGAGTCGACGACCCGAACACCGCTTTTTTCCGCCGCAGAGACCCCACTTGCCCCCAGCCATGCGACGAAGAGGGGAACGAGCAACTTGATCGGATTCATCGCAAGGTTCTCACGTAGGAGAGGATTTCGAGAATCTCCGGGTCCTTGAGGATGCCGAAGAAAGGCGGCATCGTCTTCCTGCCGGTGCGTACCGCCTGAAGCAACATGACGTCCGGCTGCTCAAGCCGCTCACCAAGCCGGAATCTGGGCGCATCCGGGACCACGCCTTCGCCCCGCATCCCATGGCAGGCAGCGCAGTGCATAAGGTAGAGCTGCTGCCCGCGGGGCGAGCCGGCGGCGGCCGAGAAGGCGGGCAGAGCCAGGGCCATGGCAGCAACGAAACGCCTGGTATTCATTCTTTCACCTCGCTTGAGCCGGCCGCCTTGCGGCCTTTCTTGCGCGATTTGGAGGGATCGATGCCGCGCAGACGGTCCGCCTGGTTCTGGAAGCGGGTCGCCAGGGCGGGATTGGCGTCAAGACCCAGTCGTCCTCCACCGCGATACGCACTCGCCAGGGCATCCACCGCTGGAAGATAGTCCTGCTCGGCCGCGAGCTCGATCCAGCGCCGTGCTGCCGGCGAATCCTGCTCGCCAGGCGCGACGCCGAGTTCGCCCCGCAGATACGCCTGGGCCATCACGCCCACCGCTTGGCGGTGACCGAGTTCCGCGGCCTTTTCGAACCAGCCGCGTGCCGCGACGGGATCCTTTTCCTTCAAGCCCTCGCCGGCCGCCAGCATGGTCGCTAGGCCGAACATGCCGTCGGTCTCGCCTTTCTCGGCAGCCGTCCGGTAGAGAGCCAGCGCCTCTTCATCGAACTCAGAGCGGTCGAGGATTTCGGCGAGCAGTACCTGCGCCTTGGCGTGGCCGGCCGCCGCAGCCTTGCGCAGCCCCGGCATGGCGCCCACCACGTCGCCTTCCTGATAGCTCCGGAGGGCTGTCCCGTAATCTGCATCGGGATCCGCCTGGGCTGCGGTCCAGACGAGGCTCCCCGCCGCCAGAGCGGCGAGGCATCGTGCAAGGCTCAAGAGAAGCTCCCTCTCAGAGGTCGCTCTTGCCCATCCCCAAGGCCTCGAATTCTTCGAGCTTCCGGTACAGGCTGGAGAGACCGATTTCCAGTTTCTGCGCAGCGCCGCGCCGGTCGCCTCCACACTCCTTGAGGGTGCGGACGATGATGTCCGCCTCGACCCGACGCAACTGCTCGCGCAGCCCTCCGAATCCAGCAACATCCATGCCACTGCGCTCCCGCGGAGGGGATTGGCGGGCGATGTCGGGAGGCAGGTCGGCGAGGCTGATGCGGCCGCCGTCTGCCAGGATATGGGCGCGATTGATGACGTTCTCCAGTTCACGCACATTGCCGGGCCAGGCGTAATCCACCAGGATTTCCTCGGCGATGGGATCGAGTTCCATAGGTTTTCGTCCGTTTCCTGCCAGGCTGCCCAAGACGAATCGGATCAGGCGGGAGATGTCGTCGCGGCGCTCGCGCAGGGGCGGAATGTGGATGTGAAAGACCGAAAGGCGGAAGTAGAGGTCCTCGCGGAAGCGCCCTTCCTTCACCATGTCTCCGAGGTTCCGGTTGGTCGCTGCGACGATGCGCACATCAACCCGACGGCCCTGCTCGCCCCCCAGGGGGCGTACCTCCTTGTCCTCGATCACATGCAGGAGCTTGGTTTGCATGTGGAGCGGCAGTTCTCCGATCTCGTCGAGGAAGATGGTTCCCCGGTCCGCCTGGGAGAAGAGCCCCTTGCGGGCGCGGTCGGCTCCCGTGAAGGCGCCCTTGGCGTGGCCGAAAAACTCGCTCTCCAGCAGATTTTCCGGGATCGCCCCGCAATTGACGGGTATGAAGGGATACGCGCTGCGCGGACTCATTTCATGGATCGCCCGCGCCGTCACGCCCTTGCCAGTGCCGCTTTCTCCGGTGATGAGCACCGTCGAGTCGGTCACCGCGACCTTGGAGACCAGGCGTTCCATCTCGCCCATGGACGGTGAACTGAAATGGAAGACACCCTTCTCCCCCGCGACCATCTGGCGAAGCGCCTGGTTTTCCGCCCGCAGCCCGCGCATGGCGGCGATCTGTTCGAGGCGATGCAGGAGTTCCTCGCTGCGGACAGGCTTGACGATGTAATCGGTAGCTCCCGCCCGCAGCGCCTCGACGGCGGTTTCCATCGAAGCGAAGGCGGTCACCATGACGAAATGGGTGTCGATTCCTGAACCCTTGAAGCTACGCACCAGTTCGACGCCATTGCCGTCAGGCATCTTGATGTCGCAGAGCGCGACGTCAACGTCGCCGCGAACCAGCTTGGACGAGGCCTCCCGAACGCTTTCCGCCGTATCGACCGAGTGGCCGGCGCGGCTGACCGTAGCGGCGAGAATCTGGCGAATCGCCGCCTCGTCGTCGATGACCAAAATGTGCATGACTCAACCCCCTTCGCCCGCGGAATCGCCGGCGCTCCCGATGGCCGTGACGGGCAGGCGGACGGTGACGATCGTCCCGGCCCCCAGCGCCGATGCAATTTGGATGTCGCCCCCCGCCTCGCGCACGAGCGAGCGGCAGAGCGCCAATCCCAGGCCACTTCCGTGGCCCGCTCCCTTGGTGGTGAAATGTTCTTCGAAAACCCGTTCGAGATGCTCCGGTGCGATGCCGCAGCCGTTGTCGCGGAATTCGATCACAACGGCTGCGCCCTCTTCCCGGGTCATCACTTCCAGGCGCGGCTGGGGATCGGTCTGATCCTGGACCGCGTCGGCAGCATTGATAAGCAAATTCATTGCCACCTGGACCAGATGATCAGCCGTACCAACCACCGCGGGCAGGCGGCTGTCCAGGTTGAGATCCACTTCCAGCAGGCGGAAGCGGCGATCGAACTTGAGAAAGTTGCACGTACTGCGCAGCAGGCCGTTGATGTCGAGCAACTCCGGACGCTGCGACTGGGGAACCGAAAATTCGCTGATGCGCCGTGTGATCTGCTGTACCCGGGTCGCTTGCTCCAGAATCAGGTTCGGGTGGCAGGACGATCCGTACTGGTTGCAGGAATCGCGGCGGCACCCGCTGTCCATGGCTTGCGCGATGCCGACGATGGCGGCCATGGGATTGTTGATCTCATGGGCCACGGCCGCAGCCAGCGAGCCGACCGCCGCCATCTTCTCCTTGTGGAACTGCTGCTGCCGCCCCAGCTCGATATGAGCCTCCCGCTGGCGGAGTTCCTGCTGCATCTCATTGACGGCATCCATGAGCGCGCCGAGTTCGTCTTCCCGGGAATGGGAAAGCGCTTTCCCGCGGTAGCCGCGCACGATGGCCACGCCCCGCTCCCGCACGCGGTCGATGTCCTCCGCGAGCCGCCGAAAGAAGAAAACTATCACGCCGCCCATGATGGCGATGCCCACCACACCGAACAGCGCCCATTCGAACGTCACCCGGTTGAATGTCGTGCGGTAGCGTTCCAGGGTGCGCTGCTTGAGGGAATGGACGTCGGCCGTGATGACGTCGAGTTCGACCACCATGCGATGCACGGTGCTGCGCAGATCGGCAATGGTTGCCCGGGTCGGCGTCGCTGCGAGTTCCGCGACGGCGTGATCCAGGTTGGCGATCTCCGGTTCCAGGATCGGGTAGGCCCCTTGCAGACGCCGCAACCCGGGCAGGATGGCCTCGACCTCCAGGATCAGCACCTTGGCGGCGTCGGCGATCTCTGGCGAGAAGTAGTTCTCGTTGATCGCCAGGATCGTTCGCGAGACGGCGACGTTGATGGCGATCAGCCGCTCCTCGCGCTCGTTGACCTCCTGCAACTGGGTCACCGAATCGATCATGATGTTGCGCTCGACGGTGATGATGCCGGTGATCAGCACAAAATAGGCACAGAGGAAGACGACCGTCCAGAAACCCTTGCGCCGCAAGCTGGCGCTGCTGCGGGCGGTGCGACTCGCGGGGGCGAGGCCGTCCGCCTGGAGATCGATCCCGGGGGGCGGGGCGTTCATGGACGCCCCGCGCGAAGCAGCAGGAATCGTCTTCTGGTCAAACAAGGCCTGAAATTTGCTATCGATGAGTCCACGGCCTCAATCATAGCGCTCCCCGGGGTCCGCAAGGCAGGAGGCAGCCCCTCGCCCTTGCACAGGCGGAACCGCAGGAGCAGAGCCATCACACTAGAACAGGTAAAGCCATGGTTCATCGATCAATTCTCGCTGTCGTCTTCTTTGCCGCCACGACGGTCGGCGCTGCCCCTGATCCCCTTGGCGATGCCTTGCGGGCCCTTGACGCCGGGCGACACGGCCAGGCGGTCCAGATGCTCACACCCTTGGCCAGCGCTGGCAATTCCCTTGCCCAGTATCGGCTTGGGATGATGTATTACCATGGCCAAGGCGTTGCCGAAGACGAGAAACAGGCAATTTTCTGGTGGAAAAAGGCTGCCGCCCAGGGATATGCGGAAGCGATGTTCCAGCTCGGCTCGGCGTACCTTTTCGGTTCCCAGACTGCAAAATTCGTTCCCGATCCGGATCGCGAGGCGGCCACCTGGTACTTCCAGGCGGCGAGTGCCGGACATGCCGAGGCCCAGTATCACCTCGGGCTCCTCTTCCTCGCCGGCAAGGGCGTCATCGACAATCGCGAAGAGGCGGCGCGCTGGCTGCGCAAAGCCTCTGCCCAGGGGCATGCGGAGGCGAAGAAAGCCCTTGCCTCTGTGGAGACGCGTTAGGGTCTGCTCTCATTCAGTTCGCGGATCACGTTGGGTCAACCCGCGCGCGGATGCTAGGCGCCAGGCGCGGGGAATGGCCTGCCCGTTCCCAAGCTGAGCAACGTCGCAGCCGCCGCAGGCTGGACTCACCCGACGGGCCCTCAAGAAGTACCGGCATCGGACACGAAAGTCGCCGCTCAGGGAAGTAGCGCTGCAACCCACCCGAGGGCGGGCTCTTCGTCCCAGCGCCGCTCTCCGGCCACCACCCTTGCCACGCGGCCATCGCGATCAATCAGAAAACTCGCCGGTATGCCCATCACAGAGAGCAGATCGCGGCAGGTGTGCAGACCCGGGTCGAGCCAGACTTCCAGGCGTATTCCGTGATGCAGGACAAACTCCCGCAGCAGATTGACGTCCTGGTCCGCGGCGACTGTGATCACCCGCAGGCCGCGTGCGGCAAAGCGCGCCGCCAGGTTCTGCAGGGAACTCATCTCTGCCCGGCAGGGGGGGCACCAGCTTGCCCAAAGGTTGAGCACCCATGGCTGCGCCTTCAGGTCGGAAACGCTCTTTCGGGCTCCTTGCAAATCATCGAGGGCGAATTGAGGCAGGAGGCGGCCTTGCAGCGGATGTGCCGGAGCAGGCGAGCGCCGACACGCCGCCAGCCCGGCCAGCGCGGCGAGGGTGGCCGCGAAGCGACGGCGCTGCGCGCTATCCGGCTCAGAGAGCCTTCTTGACGGAGACCGCACCGCGCACCTGTCCGACCTGGAAATCGACGGCCCGATCATGGGGGTATTCGCTGGCGATCTGCGCCCGCACGGCATCCGACAAGCCGGCGGCGGGGCCGTGGCAGGCCATGCAGGGCTGCCCCATGGGGATGGCCTTGAGGTAGCGGAACATGCGTCCGGCGGGCTCATTGACGATTTCGGCGACTTCCAGGGTCTCCGCCTTCTCGCCTTTGGCAACCCGCTTCTCGAAATCGAGAAGGCCCTGCTGTTCCCAGGCGTCGGCTTCGCCCAGGGCGCGATTGCGCACCCGCAGCGCGACCCGGGTGACCCGCATGCCCGTCTGCCGCGACAGGGTAGAAGTGATTTCCGGGGCACTGTACTTGCACACGACGATGGCGCGAATGGGACCGGTCCGTTCCATCTCCTTGGTCACTTCGCCGCGGATCTGGGTGAGCAGTTGTACCGAAGCCTTGCGCGCCTCGTCGGCCAAAGTGCGCAGATCCTCATCGGCGGAAACGGCGCCCGCGAGGCAGGCGCCCACGAGCGGGACAAATAATTTCAGGTAGGTCTTCATGGCATCTCCCGCTTGTCGGCAGGGCTCCAGCCCTCATTCGACCGGCGTATCGACCACCAGTTTAACATCGCCCTCCCCCGGCTTTGCCGCGGCGACGCCGGCCTGCCAGTCGCCGGGGCGCGGAGCGGCATCTCCGGAGCGGGAAATGCGGGCACTGACCACCACCTGGGGAAACTGCGACAAGCGCAGATTGGGCGACATCGCCTGGCTGTCGTCGAGGGTGAATTCGAAGGGCAGATCGGCGACGGTGCGGCGCAGGATGGCGAGCGGCATCTTGGGTCCGGCGGCGGCCCGCGCATAGACGAAGACCGTATCGCCGGGGCTCACCCGATCGGCGAGCCGGGGATCGAGGCTCACACGCCCGCGAACCGCCGTGGCCGTCGGCGCGCTCACCTGGGCGCCCTGCCCGGCCCCCGCTGCCAGGCGATTCTCGGCATCGCGGATACTGCCCTGCATGCCGCGCGCCACATTGGATTCCGGCGGAACCAGAGCCAGCACCTTGTTCCATTCGCCGATCGCCCCGCGGTAGTTGCCCTGCTCGAAGAGGATCGTTCCCAAGAGGGCGAGGCCCTTGATGTTGCGGGGATCGACTTCCAGCGCCCGGCGTACGATTTTTTCCGGCTCGCCCTGCAAGCGGCGCCCCTGGGCCATGGCGACGGTATCGGCGAAATCGGCAAGCGTCTGGGCGTTGGGTGGCAGCAGGGAAACGGCGCGCCCGTAGGCGGCGGCGGATTCGGGGTAGCGACCGAGGACCGAGTAGGAACGTGCCAGCATCAGCCAGCCTTCGCCGTCGTTGGGGTTGGTCTGAAGCTTTTCCGACAGGCGCTCGACCATGGCAACGATCTGTTCCGGCCCGAGGGCGTGCCCTCCATCGCCGGGGGCCTTGCCGGTTTCGCCGTGGAAGGCTTGCGGAGCGCCGAGCAAAACGTAGAGGGCGAGCACCGCCGCCGGGAACCCGACTCCGAGAATGACCGCCATGCGCGGACGACGTGCGGCAGCGGCAAGCTGCGCGGCATCGGGTTTCACATCTTCCAGCGCTCGCCGCTCGAGTTCCTCGCGGGCATTGCGATAGGACTCATCGTCCAGATTGCCGGCGCGTAGCTCGCCGTCCAGCAGGGCACCCTCTTCGCGCAGGATGGCGAGATTGAGGGCACCGCCGCTGGTGGCCTCGGCCGCCCCGCTCGAACGGGCGAGCAGCGGGCGCAGGATAAGGAGGCCGACGACAACGACGAGCAGCGTGGCCAGACTGACGAAAGTCACCATTCCGAAGACCTCATGGTGGCGCCTGGAATCTCCCGCGCCGGGGCCATGCCCCGTGGCGCCTGGCCTTCAGACCCGTGCGGCGTGGCTGCGCAGAAGGCAGGCACTGCTTCAAGCGGGTGGAAGCAGCGAATCGAGGTTTCCTTGATCATGTTTATTCCTTTTCCATGCCGGCGAGCAGTCGCTGGGCAGCGGCCCGCTCACCGGCGTTCAAGCGCTCGGGACGCGGTCGGCTGCGCAGGCGATGGGCAAGGAGACCGAGGCCGGCTGCGAGCAACAAGAATGGACCGCCCCAGAGCAGCCAGGTCGTCGCCCTCACCGGTGGTGAGTAGAGGACGAAATCCCCGTAGCGTGCGACGAGATAATCGATGATCTCGCGATCCGAGAGGCCCTTGAGGACCATTTCGCGTACCTGATTCTTGAGATCCTCGGCGAGTTCGGCATGGGAATCGGCGAGGGTCTGGTTCTGACAGACCAGGCAGCGCAACTGCTCGGAGAGCTTCTGCACCCGAGCCTCGGCCACCGGATCGGCGGCGACCGGTACGGCTTCCCGTGCCTGGGCGCCCCCCAGGCCAAGGGCGAACAGGAGGAGCGCCGGGAGAACCCGGGTCCAGGTGACGCAGGTCAGCCAATCACGCACCGTTAAGCTCCTTCACCAGGGGGATGATCTTTTCCGTCACGATGGCCTCGGTCAGGGGCCCGATATGCTTGAAACGGATGACCCCGGCCCGGTCGACGACGAAGGTCTCGGGCACGCCGTAAACCCCGTAATCGATCCCGACGCGACCATCGCTGTCCACCGCGGAGAGCAGGTAGGGATCGCCGTTTTGGGCGAGCCAGCCACGGCCGGCCTGGGGATCGTCCTTGTAGTCGAGCCCGACGAGGGTCACGGCGCGGGAACGCGCGAGTTCGAGCAGGACCGGGTGCTCGGCGCGACAGGAAACGCACCAGGAGGCCCAGACATTGAGCAGCCAGACCTCGCCCTTGAGGTCAGCGGGGGCCAGGGTACGATCCGGCGCGTGCAGCTGGGGCAGGCGGAATGCGGGGGCGGGTTTGCCAATGAACGGTGAGGGCACCTCCCGCGGGTTGAGGCGGAGCCCGACGGCGAGAAACCCGACCAGTACGAGAAAGACCGCGAGCGGCATGAGAAAGCGGCGCATCGCGTCAGACTTCCCCGGTGGCCACCGGCGCCGCCTGCGCCCTTCCCGCCAGCCGGTAGCGGCGGTCGCTTGCCGCTAGGGCGCCGCCCAGGGCCATGAGGACGCAACCCCACCATATCCAGGTCACCAGCGGTTTATGCTGCACTCGCACGATCCAGGTCTCGCGATCCACCGGTTCTCCCAGGGAGACATACAGATCCCGGAAGAGGCCGGAATCGATCGCCGCCTCGGTCATCGGCATGCGCTGCACGGCGTAGATTCGCTTCTCCGGATAAAGAACGGTCTCCACGCGGCCGGCTCGGCTGACTTCGACGACCGCCCGGGCGGCGACGTAGTTCGGACCATCCACCTCACCCAAGGACTTGAAGGTAAACGTATAGCCCCCGACCGTCGTCGAGTCGCCGGCTGCCATGCGCACGTCGATGGCCGACTCGTAGGCCTTCACGAAGGTGACGCCGAGAATGAAGATGCCGATGCCGACGTGGGCCAGGACCATCCCCCATTGCGCCCGCGACACGCTCGTTAGGCGGGCGAGTCGGCCGGCCCGCTGCATGAGCAGGAGCAGGCTGGAGACAATGCACCAGAGGCCGAGCCCCAGCCCCATGGCGATGAGGGGGCTCCAGCGTCCGAAGGCCAGGGGCAGCGTGCCGGCGGCGGCGACCACCAGCAACGCCGCGAAGCGCGGCAAACGGCCGAAATCACTGGTACGCGCCACTTTCCAGCGGGCGTAGGGACCAATCCCGATGAGGATCAGCAAGGGAACCATGAGGGGGGTGAAGACCGCTTCAAAATAAGGCGGGCCGACGGAAATCTTGCCCAGGTCGAGCGCGTCGAGAAAGAGTGGGTAGAGGGTTCCGATGAGGACGGCGCCCGCCGCAACCGCCAGCAGCACGTTGTTGGTGAGCAGGAGGGATTCCCGGGAGAGTGCCGCGAAACTGCCGCCCAAGCCGACCTTCGGCGCGCGCCAGGCAAAAAGTGTCAGGGACGCGCCGACGACGAGGGTGAGGAAGACCAGAACGAATATCCCGCGGCGCGGATCGGTGGCGAAGGCGTGCACCGAGGTGAGCACCCCGGAGCGCACCAGGAAGGTTCCCAGGAGGGAAAGGGAGAACGCCGTGATGGCAAGGATCACGGTCCAGTTCTTGAAGCTGCCACGCTTTTCGGTGACTGCCAGACTGTGAATCAGGGCGGTGCCCACCAGCCAGGGCATGAAGGAGGCGTTTTCGACCGGATCCCAGAACCACCAGCCACCCCAACCCAGTTCGTAGTATGCCCACCAGGAACCGAGGGCGATTCCCAAAGTCAGGAAAAGCCAGGCGACGGTCGTCCAGGGACGCGACCAGCGGGCCCAGGCGGCGTCCAGGCGCCCGGTGATGAGCGCGGCGATGGCGAAGGCAAAGGCCACTGAAAAACCCACGTAGCCCGTATAGAGCAGGGGCGGGTGGAAGGCCATACCGGGATCCTGAAGAAGCGGATTGAGATCGTTGCCGTCGGCAGCGCCGGGGAGAAGGCGCTCGAAGGGATTGGAGGCGAAAAGCATGAAGGCCAGGAAGCCCATGGCGATCAGACCCATGACCGCGAGCACGGTGGTCAGCGCGGTTTCCGGCAGACGACGGCTGAAGATCGAGACAGCCAAAGTCCAGACATTGAGTATGGCCACCCAAAGCAGCATCGAGCCTTCGTGACCACCCCAGATAGCCGCGAATTTGTAGAAATCGGGTAGCTGGCTATTGGAATGCTGCGCCACGTAGCGCACAGAAAAGTCGTTGCTGAGGAAGGCCTGGGCGAGGCAGGCGAAGGCCAGGATGACACCCAGAAACTGGGCGCGCGCCGCCGGGCGTGCCAGCGCCATGAGACGGCGGTCGCCGGCGACGACGCCCCAGAGAGGAAGGATGCCCTGGATCGCGGCGACGGCGAACGCCAGGATGAGGGACAGGTGCCCGAACTCCGGGATCATCATGGACTCCACGCGGTAATGACTGATTCCTGGAATTAGCAAGATCGGTTCCACGCCGGGGCGCAGTCCCTCAAGGCCAACGGTAGCCATCCTGCGGCCCGATCATTCCCGAATCCGGTAAGCGCTTCCCGAATTCGGGAATAGCGCTGCCGTCAGCCCGGATGGCGAGCCCCCTGCTTGTCACCCAGCTGCGAGCGCCACTCCCAGACCGCTGCTTCGGCGCGCCTTCGGTAGGGGTCGTTCGGCGCTGCCCGATGGAGATAGGTCTCCATCGCCTGCATGGCCCCGAAGGTATCCCCCGTGCCTTCGAGGGCGAGAGCCAAACCATAGTAGGCGTTGATTTGCCCGCGCCGCAGGGTGGTGGCGGCATCGAAGAAATCCCGCGCCGCCTCGGGCCGGCCCAGACCCAGCAGCGCGAACCCTGCGTTGACGTGCGCTTCCGGCATCTCGGGCGCCAGTTCGAGAACCCGGTGAAAAGCAGCCAGAGCGTGATCGAAGTTGCGGGTATGCAGCATGACGACCCCCTGGGCGAAGCGCTCGTCGATCTCGGCCCGGCGCTTTTCCGCCACATGTCCTGCCGCCGGCAGACTTGCCCCGCTGGGTACAAGATGGATCGCCGCCCCGCCCAAGACCACCGCGGCCACGGTCACGGCCAGGGCGCCGATTCGCACATCGCGCCGGACTGCCACCCTCCCCTTGCCGACTCCCGCTGGGCCCTCCCCTGCGGGTGATTGCTCGCTGTGGCGGGCGGAGTCCAGACCCAGTCCGGCACGCAGCAGCCCGGCGGTGAGCAGCAGCACCGCGGTCAGGGCAACGAATCCCCCGACGCCGGCCAGTCCCATGGCGACGAGATAGGCGCTCCCCAGATCGCCCAATTCGACATGCGCGGCCTTGCGAGGAATGCCCAGGGCGCCGGACCAGGCCAATCCGGCCACCAGGATGAGGATGCCCAACCCGTAGGCCAGGGGCAGCCAACGCCCGGCGGCCGGCTTGGGCGAACTCTCCCGCACGGCGAGGGCCAGATAGGCGAGGGTGAGCGCGCCGACGGTGCCGTGATAATGGGCGGGAACCGCGGTCGTGCCGTTGCCGACGATGCTGCCCCCGATTCCGCAGCCAATGGCGTAGAGGGCGAGGGAGGCGAATAGAGGGAGCTCGCCCTCCTCCAGGGGCTGGGTGCGGCAACGCCAGGCTCCGAGCAGCAGACCGATCGCCAGGATCGAGGGCCCCGGCCAGAGCGCCCAGCGCATGAGGGCGGTGTAGCCGTTGCGCTGCGCTGCGCTGCCGACGTCGGCATGCAGCGAAAGATAGAGCCCGGCGAAGGCCACGAGCGCGGTCGCCGCCGCGGCCCCGGAGGCGAGTCGCCCGACCACCGGTGCCGCGGCGAGATAGCGTCGGCCCAGGCAAGCCCAGGCGGCCATCATGAGAAGGCTGTGGACGAACTGGAGCAGGTGGCCGGCGCCCCAGAGCTGGTCGTCCAGGGTCACCGGCAGGATGACGCGGGAGCTTTCCGCCCGACTACGGTCGATAAGAAAAACCGCGACGGCCAGCACCATGACCAAGGCCGCCCAGCGCACCGCCTGCAGCTGGAAGGGCTGCGGTGCGGTCCAGCGTCCCCCCGCCGAAAGACAGCCGGCAAGCATCGCCGCGGCGAGAAAAAGGCCCAGACCGGCGATGAACACCGGGCTGTCGAGAACCGGGACATAGTTGGCAAGGACGGGCGGCGGACCTCCCAGAAAGGGGGATGCAAGCAGAAGGGCAACCCCCGCCGCGGCAAGGGCGAAGGCGCACCAGCCCGCCGCATCCTGGCGACCGCGAGCGGCGGTCCACGCCCCTGCCCCGCAGGCGAGGAACCAGACCAGGACCGCTAGATCGACGTGCAGGACCAGCGCGGTGCGGAAGAAGCCGCCGCCCAGGGCGAGGAAGGGAGTGCGCGCCGCCACCAGGACGACGGCCAGGAGCGCCGAGGCGCCCAGAGCGCCGAGGGCAAGTGCGAACCACGCCCGGGCGAGGGGAAGCGCCGCGCCTGGTGTTCCCGCCGAGGCGGCCCGGGTCACACGGCCCCCTTGTGGGGCGCCGTGGACACGAAGGGAACCCCGAAGAAAGTGAGGAAGGCGATGGCGAAGACTGCCATGACCAGAAGCGAACTTGCTGCGGGCGCCAGGCGGTACGTTCCCCTCGCATGGAGGGCGAAGGCCAGCGTCAGCCAGGTGACGAAGGCCCAGGTTTCCAGCGGGTCCCAGGCCCAGTAGCGGCCCCAGGCGTCCTGCGCCCAGATGGCGCCGGCAATGAGCATCAAGGTTTCGAAGATGAATCCGATGGCGAGGCAGCGGTGCCCCAGTTCGTCCAGGCGGTCATTGGCGGGCAGGCGCTGGAAGCGGCTGGCGCCCCAGGCGCCGCGCCGCAGGAGGATGACCCCGGCCAGGCCGACGGCCACCAGGACGGCCCCCAGAAATACCTTGCCGAAGCCGATGTGGATGAACAACCAGGCGGTGTGGTAGGTGGGTGGAAAATGGCCGGCCTTCGGACTGGTGGTCAGGAGCCAGCCCATCATCAGAAATAGGACTGGCATGACCACGGCCGCGCTCGCTCGAATCGCCGGAAGCCGCCAGTAGGCGAGAACGAAGGCCAGCATGAGGCTCCAGATGTTGCTGGAGAGTATCTCGAAAAGGGTGATGAACGGGCCGTGCCCGAGGCTTGCCCAGCGCACCCCCAGGGAGCCGGTGTGGCAGAGCAGCCCGACCAGTGCGAGTCCCAGTACGGCGCCTTCCCAGTTCCGGCGCAGCACGAGCGCGATGATCGCTGCCGACCCGGCGAGCACGTAGGCCAGCAGGGCGATCCACAACAACTCGACTTCGAACATCGCTCTCCTCTCCTACGGATTCCAGGGACGTTCCCGGAATTTCTCCGCGAAATGCGCCGCCAGGGCCAGAACGGCCGCCACGGCGGCTGCCAGCAGCCAGGGCAGGGTCGGATCGTAGTGGATGGTGTATCCCATCCAGCCCCGCAGGCCGAGGTAGCGCAAGCGCCCGCCGGCCAGGGCGACCTCGCCGCCGGGGCCCAGTTCCCAGCGCCTGTCGCCGACCCGCAGGACGACGCTGTGCTCCGTCGGCAGGCGGAATTCGCCCGGCCGTTCCGGATCCAGGAGGTTTTCGTCGAAAACCAGCATGGTCCAGGCTTCGCCGCCGCCGGGAAGCGTCCAGGCCTGCGCCTGGCGATACTCATGCAAGGGATATGCCGGCAGATGAACGCTGCCCAGGACTGCCGGGCTGCCGTCGGCGGGAAGCCAGGCGAAGGTCGGGGCGAAACCCTTGTTGTGACTGGTGTAGAAGCGATAGCCGTCGATGACGAGGGGCGTCTGGTCGCCGATTTCGGTCCGCCGCGGCAGACCGGCCGGGTCGATGTAGTGGACGGTGTTGCGTGTCGGGCCGCGGCGCAGGCCCGGCTGATACTCGATGCGGAAGCCTTCGCTGGAGAAACGCACGGCCTGTAGGCCATCGCCGTGCCAAGGGCCTGCATCCACCGTGCTCGCCTGCCCCTCGAACCAGGTTCCGTCGGTCACCTCCGCCGTCCCCCTGAGGGCGGTCAGGCGTCCGACGAGGGCGAGCAGGACGATGGCTAGGAGGCACAGGTGGAAGACAAGCAGCGGCAGACGACGGCGAAAGACCGGATGCGTGGCGATGGCAGCCAGGAGGTTAATCGCCGCCGCGGCGAGGGGAATCGCCAGGACGGCAGGGGAGCGGGAGGCGCTCAGGTAGGTGAGCAGCACCGCGCCCGCCAGGGCGAGCAGAATGACCAGGGTGAGGCGCAGCGAACCCAGCGCCCGCAGCCAGGCGCCGGAAGCCGAGGGAACGGCCGCCGGAGCGTCAGGGTGGATTGGCGCAGTTCTCATTGGAATCCCTCATCCAGCCCCGCCCGCTCTGCCCGTTGCCCGGCGCTCCGCGGGAGCCGCAGTCGGTATCCGTCCAGGTACCGCTGGTCTTGAAATTGCGGACTTTGAGTAGAGCGTTCAGGTAGTAAGGCTCCTGGTTGTAGCCGGCGGTGGTGTTGTTGCGCACCTGGGTGTTGGCGGCGACGCCGACTTCCGGCCCCACGTCGTTGAGATTGACGAGGAGCGCCTTGTTCTTCCATCCATGCGGAACGGCCGCGTGGCACCAGCTGCAGCGCATGCGGCCGATCTTGTCGGCGTGGTAGGAGTGCAGGTTGGCGTCCTTGCTGCCGCCGAAGCCGCTCGTTCCGCCGCCGCGGGTCGCGTAGAGCGTGTAGCTGTGGCACTTGAAGCAAAGGCCGTCGTTTTGCTGCCCGGTACCGGTACTGCTGTTCCACAGGCCTTTCAGGAGGAAGTCGTTGTTGGAGCCGTGCGGCCCCCAGGGGCTGCCGTTCTCGCCGCCGGTGGGGACCACCGAGGCGCTGCCCGAGGCGACGCCGGAGCCGTGGCAATCCGTGCAGTACATGGTCTGGGTGCCCACCGCGTTGCGCCAGGGGAAATTCCAGTTGTTGGCGTTGGTATTGCGAATCGCCGGCGTACGGCCGGTACTGTCCATCACCGGGTGCCAGGAGCGGTGATTGGCCGTGCCATAGGTACTGGAAGCGCCGCTGTCGGTGGTGCTCACCTCCCCCTTGTGGGTCGCCGGCGCCTGGAATTCCCGGGCCTGGTTGGTGTATTGGGTCAGGCCGTTGGTACCGCTGGGCGTCCCCCCGGTAAAGCTGCCCAGGGTCGGCCGATTGCCGGCGGGGTGGGTGTTGTTGTCCGAATAGCCGTAGTCGGAATGGCACTTGAGACAGATCTGGTACTCCCGCGTCACATGGTTCGCGGTGGCGCTGGTGTCGGTACTGCTGCCGGGATCGCCCCGCTTGACGAGATAGCTGGTGGGCAGGCTCTGGAAACTTGCCGAGCCGTAGACCGGTTCGACCCCCCAGGCGCCGCGCAGGACGCCGGAGGCAATATTGCTGTGGATCGTCGTGGAGTCGTCCGTGTGGCGGTGGGTGCCCGCCGCATCCGGCGTTCCCGTCAGGCTGCCGGAGCCCGACGCGCCGCGGAAATCGCGAAATTTCACGACCCGGTGGGGGTTATGACAATCGGTGCATTCGGCGTGGCGGTTGCTCAGATTGCTCACCCCCAGGGTCGCCCGGGATTCCAGGAAATCCTTGCCGCAGCGGCTGGTGGCCTGGGTGCAGTCGATGAAGGTGCCGTCGTTGAAATTGGAGCTGATGTCGTGGCGCTCGCTGCCGCCCGCCTGATCCACCGAGCGGATGGGCATGCGGCGGGTGAGATTGGTGAAATCGTCCTTGATGTTGGGCAGCGTGGTGGTCGGAGTGACGATGCTTTGCGCGGCGCTGGCGTGGCACTGGTAGCAGGTCTCTTCGATGGCCGGATTGCCGCCGCTTTTTGGGTTGCTCGCACTGTCCGTCCCCTCGCGCAGGAGACGGCGCGAACCGGCGACCGTGTGGGTGTCGTGGCAGTTGAGACAGGCCGCCTTCCAGACCGGCAGAGCGGTCGGAAATTCGCGTTGGGCGGCCGCCGTCCCGTTGTAGGTCTGGGTGGCGACCAGCGGATTCGCGTGGGCGGAGTAGGCCCAGGCGCCGCTGCTGCCGTTCTTGTCGTGGCAGGCGAGGCAGATGATGTCGCCCGAATTGTCGGTGGGATCGAACCCGTTGGGGGTGGGCGGATTCTTTTCCTGGAAGCGGTTGATGCGCAGGAATTTCTGGTTTCCGACGGTGGCTTCGTTCTGCTCGCGGATGTGGGGATCGTGGCAACTCGCGCACTGGATCTGGGGTTGGTTGCCGGCTTCGGCGACCGCTTCCAGGGGCAGGCGCGGCCGCACGGTCGGTGTCCGCTGCCCGACGACCACGTTGTCCGGCGTGCGCAGCTCCCCGTCCCGGCTGGCGAGCGTCGCATCGTAGGTGACCGAGATGGGATGGTCGTTGCTCAGATCGGTGCCGAGGTTGCGCGTGAATCCGGTGCTGCTGCCGGCACCGGCGGGCATGCTGTGCTGGGCTCCGGCGGTGTCATTGACGCCACCGGAATTCATGGTGATCACCTGGCTTCCCAGCGCCCCGCCCTGCCCGTTGAGGACATTGACGCTGCCGATGGCCATGGTGCCGTCGTGGCAGGAGAGGCATAGTTTGGAACTGCCGCCGGGCTGATTGAGGGCGCCCTGGATCTGCTTGGCGTCGAGGGTCGCGGAGTCGTACATCACATAGGTTTGGGTGTAACCCTGCCCCGCCACCTTGCGGTTCCAGAGGGGCGTCGCCCCCGAGGTGGCGCCGTGGGGCGTGTGGCAGAAGACGCACACCTGTGTCTCGCTGGCCGCCTTGAGGGTTCGCGTGGTCACGCTGCCGGCGCTGCCATCGCCGCGGGTGTAGGCGGAACCGTCGGCGGCGGCGGAGAGGTTGTGCTTGCTGCCGCGAACGTCCGAAATGCGCGCCGCCCGGGCCGGCTCGGCGGCCATCCAGGCAAGGACCAGAGCGGCCACTACGAAGCAGGCGCCACCCAGGCGGCGGAAATGACCTCGGTTACTGTTCACTTTCGGCTCCTCCGCCGAGAAACTGGAAGACGACGATGCGCCCGTTGAAGGTATCGGCGACGAAGACCCGATTGCGGGCGTCGATCCACACGCCGCCGGGCAGGAAGAAACTGCCGATTTCCTTGCCCGTGCCGCCGATGGGCAGCAGGAAGCGCCCACGGCGATCAAAGACCAGCAGATGGTCGTGGTAGGACTCGACCGCGTAAAGGTTGTCCTCGCCGTCCACGGCGACGCCCTTGGGGCGCACGAAGTCGCCGACCCGAGTGCCCCGCCGCCCCACCACGAAAGGCGCCACGCCGCCCTCTTCCAGGGGCAGCACCTGCAGGCGGGCGTTCATGGTGTCGGCGACCACCAGACCGTCCTTCCCCAGCGCGATGTAGGTTGGGAAGTTGAACTCCCCCGGCGCTTCGCCGCGCCGCCCGATGCTGCGCACCAGGCGGCCGGTCAGATCGAAGACCTTGATCTGATGCGCCTGGGTGTCGGCCACGTAAAGCAAGCCGGCAGCCGCGTCCCAGGCCAGGCCGGTGGGACGCAGCAGGTGCTTCTCGCCGATCACCCCCAGTCCCTTGCCCTGGCGGTCCAGGAGGACCACCCGACGTAGATCGGCGTCGGCGACGAAGACGCGGCCCTCCGGCCCGAGGGCGATGCCGGAGGGCGACACGAAGTGTCGGAATCCCTCGGCATACTCCCAGACGTCGAGTTGTCCGGCCGTCTCGTCGAAGACGAAAACGGCGCCCCGGCTCACGTCGGTGACCAGGATGCGGCCGTCTTCATCGACCACGCCGGATTGCGGACGTTGCAGAACGGTGCGCTCGGGATTCTCGAAGAGTCCGGCGATGGCTTTGCCAAGGGTGGTCAGGAATCCGTCCCGCGCTCCGTCGGCGGGAACGAAATTCTGTTCTCCCACCAATTCGCCCACATACACGTAGCGTGGCACCTCCTCGTCGCTCAAGGGGGGGAAATGCACCCGCCGCGTTTCTTCGCTGCCCAGGTTGAAGCGCAGCACCTGCGGGGCGCTGGCGCATCCCGCGAGGCTGGCGATGAGCAGAGCGAGGAGGAGCCGTCTCATGGCCGCAGGCGGAAGCTCGCGATGCGTCGCGCCCCGGCGTCGGCGACGTGGAGCATGCCGGCGGCGATGGCCATGCCCTGCGGATTGACCAACTGAAGCTCCGCGTAGGCGGGGTCGGCGCGCAGGAGGCCGTCACGGTAAAGGCGCAGGCCGCGGTTGCCGCCGTCGTTGACCGCCAGCCAGCCGTCGCCGGCGGCCAGGGAAATGACCTGCGGCAGTCCGTCCGCCAAGGTTTTGCGCTCGCGCCCGGCGAACAGGTCGATCGCCTCGACACAGGCGCAGACGCGGCCGGCGACGTAAAGCCTGCGCCGATCCATGGCCAGGGCCACGGGCAGTTCGGGAAGCAGTCCCGGCGGCAGCACGATGCTTCCCGTTCCTTGCGGCTGGGTTTCTTCGAGCCGCCCCTGCACCCGGTCGAGGCCGTAGAAGCGGCCGCTCTCGCCGTCGGCGACCACGTCGTCGTAGCGGGCTGCTCCCAGCTGGGGCTCGAAACTCTGCATCACGCGGCCGCCGCGCGAAAAGCGTTGCACCGGCTGAGCGCCGCCGCCGGCAAGGAGAACGGAGCCGTCGGGGAGCGCGGCAAGGCGGGACTGGGCATTCACCCGGGCGCTGCGCAGCGGCGCCATGGCGTCGAGGGCGAAGTCGTAGCGTAGCAGCGCGCCCAGCCCGGCATCGACGATGTAGAGATCGAATGGTGTGGCGGCCAGGGCCGTGGGAAAGACGAAGAGGGTCATGGGGCCGAAGGTATCGGCACGCATCTCCGGCATACCCACGCCGTTGCTGCGTTGCAGCAGTCGGGCGCCCATGCGCAATGGCCCGGGGAGCAACACCGACTGCTCGCCTGCCGCCGCAACGGCAACTCGGCGACCCAGCATGACCGCCAGCGCCCCGCCGGTCAGGAGGAGGCGGCGCCGGGGCGAGCCCGGCTTACCAGCGACCCGGTCCCGATGTCTCATGTCCACCAAAAACCCCCGTCGGCAGCCCCGGCTTGCCGGAGTGGCAGAGTTCGCAGCGCTCCGGCGACCAGGCGATGTCGTTGTTGTGGCAGGCGCCGCAGTAGCGCCCTTCGATGATGTCGGTCATGGTGATCGGGTTGGCGCCGGCCCGCATCTTGAAGCCCAACTCGGCGTGGCAGACCTTGCAGCGAAAGCGGATGCGGTGAAACCAGTGCGGGAAAATCACTGGCCGCACGCCATTTTTTTCGGCCTGGCGGTTGATCACCACATCCGCGTACTCGCCCTGGACGGCCTCCGGGGAGAGCCCGAGGAATAAGCCGCAGAGGAGCGAGGCGAAGCCTCCGCCGAGCCATCGCGCCGCGCCCCCCTTCATGGCGCCTGACGCCCCGGCTGGTGTTTTGCGGGGTCGCTGCCGGCGGGCATGACGACCGCCCGGCCGGGCTCCTTGGGAATGCTGTGACAGCGCATGCACTCGGTGAGGGGAAACGCCACGGCGCCGTGGCAAACGCCGCATTGCTCGCCCTGCAGGATGCGGAACATGGAGATGCCGCTCTCACCGGTGCGCATCTTGAACAGACCGTCGTGGCAATTGCTGCAGTCCAGCCACTCGGTGTGCTGGCGGTGGGGAAAACGCACGGCGGGCATGCCGCCCTTGAGATCGAGAATGATGTCCTGGTCGAGCTTCTCGATCTTGCGCGCCGGGTTGAGTTTTTCCCGCGGGGCGATCTGCCCCTCTTCCAGGGCGCGCACCCAGCGCACCTGATTGCCGGCGTGGTCGGGCGCCAGGCGGGAAAGCGCATCGGCGGGCTGCTGCAACAGCTTGGTTCCGGGTCCGCGGGGATCGTGCAAGCCGTCGCGGGCGAGCGGCAGCCATTCGCCGGCGTCGGCCGGCCCCGCAGATAGGCCCGCGACAAGCACCAAGGCCCGGACGAGAAATCTCGCCCGGGCCCCGGCTGGAGAGTTCGCGCCCTCACCCCGGAATGTAGATTCCCGCATTGCGGATGGCCTTGACCAGTTCGGCCGTGGAATCTTCGAGGAGCTTGACCGCTTGGGCATGATCGCGGCGCGCGGCGGCCCCTTCCGCCGCACTGCGCAGCTCGCGTGCCTTCCCGGTGAACCCCTGGACCTGCTGATCGAGGGTGGGATTGCCAGCGCGCTTCTCCTCCACCAGAACCTTGATGAGCATCTGGTGGGTGTCGTTGCGGTCGATTTCGTAGTGGTATTCCTCCTCCTTGCTGGCGAAATTCAAGGTGCGCACCAGGGTGTCGCCACTGCGCAGGGAACTGATGCTGGCCTTGGCGACCAGGTAGGCGCGGTCGAGTTCAGCCCTACCCTCGCGGAACTTGCCGCCCTGAGCGAGGACGGCGGCGTCCGCCACCAGACGGTCGATCTGCGCCACGGTGTCGGCGACCATCTTGCCGGCGCTCCCCTTTTCTCCGGCGACCCGCTTGTACGCCGCCAAGAGGGCATTCACGCTGTCGAGCCGGGCGCGGTAGTCGTTTTCCAGCTTCTTGGCGAGCACCTCCTCGGGCGCCGCCATGCGCACCGCCTCGAAGAAGGTCGAGCGCACTTCGGAGAGGAGGGTCGAAGCGCGCACGAGATCGCCACTCTGCAGGGCGGCCCGCGCCGCCTTGTAGGTCTCGCGGGCCTTGTCGCGGCGGGCGATGGCTTCGGGCGCCTTGCTGGATTCGATCTGGCGGGCGGCGGACGAGGTCTCCAACAGGGTGCCCACCGATTCCATCTGGAAGGTCAGTTGGTCCTTGTCCGGCTTGCTCGCCGCCAGGCGGGTGGCGGCGCTCTCGGGCGGCGGGGCATCGGCCGCCCCGGCCGCTCCGGAGACGGCAAGGAAGACCGCCATCAGGAAGGCGGGGGCTGGGACGATGGCTTGCATTGCGGAAGACTCCTGGTTTGGAAGGGGCGCGCCCCGGTCCGGTTATTTCGCGGCAGCGTCGCTGGCGGCCGCCTTGGCGGGGAGGTCCTTCTTCTTCGAGTGGCAGTTTCGGCACTCCGAAACCGGGAAGGCCACCTTGCCGTGACAAACGCCGCACTTCTCGCCGAGCAGGATGGCGGCCATGCTGATCGCGTTGGCGCCCTTCTGCGGCACGAAGATCGCCGGATGGCAGTTGGAGCAGTCGAGCCACTCGGTGTGCTGCTTGTGGGGATAGACCACGTCCGGCATCGACCCCTTCACCTCGCGCACGATGTTGAGATCCATCACTACCGGTTCGGCCCGCGCATCGGTGCGGTCGTAGCGGGGATTGATCTTTTTCTGGTTGAGGGCCTCGACCCAGTTAATGCGATTGCCGGCGTTGCTCTTCGGGAGCACGTTGAAGGCGGCGAGCGGAGGTTGCAGGGCGTGGGTGCCGTCATTGCCCGGATCGTGGATGCCGTCTTCGGGCGGCGGCAGATTGCGCTTGCCGATCGGCTTCAGGAGGCGGTTGAAGGAATTGACGTCGGCGGGCGCCGCCGCCGCTGCTGCTGCGCCAGAGGCGGCCGCTTCGGCAACCGGCTGGGCGGCCGGAGCGGTCACGGCGGCGGGTTTGCTCTCCTCCTTCTTCGCCTCGGCCTTTTTCGCGTCTTCCTTCTTGGGCTCTTCCTTTTTGGCTTCGGCTTTCTTGGGTTCCTCGGCAGCCTTTGCGGGTTTCACCGCGTCCTTGACCGCCGCCAGCATGTAGTCGACGGCGCCCTTGACCTCGGCATCCGAGAGGGAAACGTTGCCGCCCTTGGCGGGCATGCCCTTGGGGGTACCCGACAGGGCACTCTGATACAGCTTTCCGGTGCCGGCCTGGGCGCGGGGGGCCCAGTCGGCACCATTGCCGTAACGGGGGGCGCCGGCCAGACCGGTGGAGTGGCAGGTGGCGCAGACCTTGGTGTAGACATCCTTGCCGCTCTGCTGGGCGTAGGCCGCGGAGGCGGAGAGGCCGGCCAGAAGGGAGATTGCGATGATCTTTTTCATGCGGACACCTTATTTCTTGGCAGCGCCGGCGGGCTGCGCCAGCTTCTGGATGGTGCTTTCGTGAACCTGGGTGGGGGTGCCAGGCTTACCCGAGTGGCAGAGGTTGCAGTTCTCCACCGACCAGGCGATGTCGCCGTTGTGGCAGGCGCCGCAGAACTGGCCGTCGATGATCTTCACCATGTTGATGTCGTTGCCACCAGCCTTGAACTTGAACCCGAGGTCGGCATGGCAGACCTTGCAGCGGAAACGCATGCGGTGGAACCAATGGGGGAAGACCGCCGGTCGCATGCCGGCCTTGTCCGAATAGTTGTTGATCACCACGTCGCCGTATTCGGCCTGGGCGTCGGGCACGTCCACGAACAGCCCGGCGAAGAGCGCCAGCACCAGGGCCAAGGCCAGGGCGCCGCGCATGCGCAAGATATTCTTCATTGCTTGTCCTCGAAATCGTTGGGTTGACCGGGATCCCTCCGCCGGCTCTCAGTAGGCTCCGAACTGGCGGGACGCCTGGAAGAAGAGCAGAGCATTTTTCTTGCCACCCACGTCGTTCAGCGCGAGGCTCAAACGGAAGTCCAGGAGGCCGATGCGGTAGTCGAGGCGATTGGTCAGCGTCCAGCGGGTACGGTCGACGATCCCGTTGGCGTCGCCCAGCAGGCGGTCATCCCGCAAGCGGGTGTCGGCGGTGAAGAGGAGGTTGTAGCGCAGGCCGCGGTAGCCGAGAAAGCGGGCATGGGTGTAGGCGGCGGAACCCAGCAGGGTCATGTGCTGGCTGTTGGTGTTCGCCTGAAAGCCCTGGAACTGGAGGATGCTGTCCTGATCGGTCCAATTGAACTGAAGATTGACGTTGGCACTCGACAGCGGCGAGAGTTGGCCGAGGCCGTAGAAACCCAGGCTCAACATGCGGAAATGCTGGGCATTGGCCCCGCTGGTGAAGGTATCGGAGAGGGAAGCCGTTGCATTGCCGGTGAACTGTTCGCCCCAGCGCAGGCCATAGCTCGCCGCGGCGCTGTGGGCGAGCGAAGTGGAGGCCCCCAGGGTCTGATTCTGTGCGACGGTGGCCGTCTGGGAGAGCGAGACGGACAGGGTGTCCGAATCGGAAACCGCGAAGTAACGGCTCAGGGAATGGCCCGCCTGGGCACCGAAGAAGGCACTGGCGGGGATGTCGCCAGCACTGCTTTGCCAGTTGGCGCTGCTTCCCAGATTCCAGTTGTAGGAATAATTCCCGAAAGTGAGAGGGTCGCCGACGTAATTGACGCTGGCGCCCACGGTCGTGAGAAGCAGCGCGTTGGATGTCCCGCTGGAAATCTGGTTGATGCCGGCGTTGGCTCCGGCGCTCAGATTGTTGGAGAAGCGATAGAGGGCGTTCACATTCGCGCCGAAACCGCGGGAATCCACCGTCTGCCCCGCGAACTCGGCTTGCAGCGCGTTGTAGCGCAGGCCGCCGCTCAGGCTGAGGGGCAAATCCTCGCGATCTTCGAACTCGGGCATCCAGGTCCCGAAGAGGCCGGCCTGGATGAAGCGGGTGCGGGCGTCCGAAAAACTGCTGAGGCTGTTGGCGCCCTGGATGGTGTTGTCGACGTAGTTGAAGTTGCCGGAGAGATTGATGTTGTCTTCGAGATTGGCGGTGTGAGAGGTATTGAAGCCGAGCAGACGGGCTTTTTCACCCGTCTCTTTGCGCTCGCCCAGGGAATACCTTCCGCTCAGGCTGTTCCGCACGATGCCGATGTCGGTGGCGAAGCTCCCGGAAAGCGCCGTAACGGAGTCCTGACCACTCTGCACCGAGTTGACCACACTGCGGTCGAGCTGGAAGCCTGCGCTCGTCACGCCGTCGGGTGCGCGATAGCTCTGGCGCACGCCGTAGCGATCATTGGTGTAATCGCTGCTGACCAGATTGCCGCTCGCGCGGCTGTCGGAACGGTCGAAATACGCCTGGAAAGGAAAGCGGCTGGCGGGAAAGATGTTGAGGTCTCCGCCCCCCACCACATTATCGGTGCGGTTGCGCGTCGAGCCGCCGGCCGCGCCAGCGCCGCTGTCGCTCCAGCCGGTGGTCATGCCGATGCGCGCGGTGACCGTGGCCGCCCAGGGAGCGTAGATGTAACTCGCGGCGCTCAGGTTGGAGAACATCGCCTGGGATAGCGATCCGCCTCCCCCCGACGAGGTGCTGCGCTGAAAGGAGTAGCCGCTTGAACCCCCCCAGCGAATCGGAGGAATGGTCCAGCGGACGCTTTCCTTGCCCGGTTCAGGATCGCCCGTCGCCACCTTGCCCTCGGGCTGCGTCGTGGCAGCCTGCTTTCCGGAAGCCGGGAATGTACTCCCGTTTTCGGGAATGGCCCCGGCCTCGGGATCGCGGACGGGCGGAGCCGGTGCCGCCGGCTCCAGGCTGCGCGAGGGGCGCAGCGGCATCGGAAGGTCGGGGGCGCCGGTCGGACTCGGGCGGCGCGAGGGCGCGCTGGGAACGCCAAAAAGGACCTGGGCAAGCTTGAGTGCCACCACGGCTTCCCCGGCACCACCAGGCCCCTCTTGGAACGCCTGCTCCACCGCCAGGGCGGCGGGAGAAAGGCAGCACCAGGCAAGGCCGGCGAACCCGGCGGCGGCGCGCCGGGTGGGCTTACTCAATTTTGCGGTCTTTTTTCCCAACACGTGCGCCCCGGAAGGCGCCTTACTGCCCGCCTTCCTTCTTTGGTTCGATTGCCGGCCCCTGCAGGAACTTCACGTCGGCCGAGGCCACCAGGCCCTGCACCAGCGCCTTCCAGGCGATTTCCTGGCGTTCCCGGATTAGCAATTCCCGTGCGCGTTGGGCGACTTCCGAGAACTCGCGCTTTTTCGCGGGCAGGCGGTCGTCCACCCTCAGGATGGCGACACCTTCCAGGGTATCCACCGGCTCGTTCACTCGCCCCAGGGCGTACTCGTCGACCCGCTGTTGCAGCGCCTCGGGCAACATGCCGCGGTGCAGGTAGCCCATGTCCCCTCCGGTTTCCGCGTAGGCGCCGGAATGCATGCGGGCGGCTTCGGAGAAATCGGCGCCGGCGGCCAGGCGCTTGTAAATCGCCCGCGCCTCCTCGCGGGTGGCGTCCCAGGCGGTGGCCGGCGACGCGGGATCGACCAGCAGCGCGATGATGGAGAGGCGGATCTTTTCCGGTTCGGTAAAAAGCTCGGGACGGGCATCGAAAAACGCCTTCACTTCTGCGTCCCCCGGGTCAGAGACCTTCTTGACCTGCATCTCAAGTTGGGAAACAAGGCTTTGCTCTTCCAGTTGCTGGCGCAGACCGGGCAGCAGCTTTTCGCGGCTTTCCCGCCACGCCGGACTGGCGGCGTAACGGGTGTCGTAGGCCGCGATCGCCTCGCCCACCTGGGCTTCGTCGGGGGCGATGCCGCGGCGGGCGGCTTCCTCGAGGAGCACGATGCGCTGCACGAGACGGGTCTTGACTTCCTCCCGCGCGGCGGCGACTTCGTTCTCGGGGACCTGGCCATGATAGAACTTCTGCCTCACCAGGCTCGCGAAGGCGTTTTCGTATTCCTGGGAGAGCACTTCGCGCCCATTGACCACCGCGAATATGCGGGAGTGGCTGGCGCCGCCATGGGCCGCGCTCGGCTCGGCGGCGCCCAGGCCGACCTGGGGCACACCGACCAGGGATGCGGCGAGCAAGAGGGCGCCGACGAGGGGAGAAAACTTGAAACGGGGCATGCTTTTGTCCTCGAAAAAATCAAGCGGGCCGGACCTTCCGGCCCGGCCCGCTCGCAGGGGATGACGATCCGGGTTCGCCTTACTTGTTGTGGCAGGTGAGGCAGACCGCGCTACCGGTGTTGCTGATGCGCAGGAAGGTCGGATTGGCGCTGGTGTGGGGATCGTGGCAGCTGGCGCACTCGACGAAGGGCTGGAAGAAGCCCGAAGTCGCGTCGCCGGCCATGGTGGGCGCGCGAGCGTAGAGGATCATGTCGGTCTTCTCGCGGGTGCCGGTGGTGCCGCCGGTGGAATCGACCCACCACACGCGGGTGTTGGCGACCAGGCCGTTGGCGGCAGCGTTGAAGTCGCCGTCGCGGCAGGTGCCGGTGCTCGCCGCGGAGGTAGAGGCGCTGCCGGTGCTCACGCCGCCGCCGCAGTACTGGATACCCACCGGGTGATCGTTGGTGAGGTCGGTACCGAGGTTGGTGACGCCGGCGGCCAGGATGCCGGTGGCGGCGCCGACTGTCGGGCCGGTCCAGGTTGCGCCGGTCAGGCGAGCGCCGGAGGCGTTGTAGCCGCCGGAACCGGGCGCGTTGATCATGGTGTCCATGGCCTGGGTGCCGTCATGGCAGGACAGGCAGGCGAGGGAAATACCCGTCATGTCCACCGAGCCGTTGATGGTCGAGGAGGTGGCGGTGGTGTAGGTGGTGTAGCTGCCACCGTTGGTGGGCTTGTTCCACAAGGGAGCCTTGACGTTCGTGTTGGACGCGTGGGGCGTGTGGCAGAAGACACAAATTTCGCCGGTGCCGGCGGTCAAGTGGTTGTTACCCGTCGTGCCGGTGGTGCCGAGGTTGTGCTTGGTTGCCGAAATGCCCGCGAATGCCGCGGGAGAAGCCAGGGTACCGACCACCAGCGCGGCCAGACCCAACAGCTTCGCCAGGCTGCCGGCGAACCCCTTGTTGCTGGAATGATTTCCCATGAATGACTCCCGATCCCTCAAGATTGAAAAATGTTCGAGCGAAACGCCCTGGCAACCTTACAGCATCATCCATGCCAGCGAATTGCGTCGTCGCTTATTCCCTGACGGGAGAAGGGATTTTCCGATTCGGCCGCGATTCTGATCGCCTTTCCTCGCGCTGCGATTCCCGGCAACAGGAAGGCCACCTTCCCGATCCCGGGAAGCCTCATTTGGGTGTCGCAGGCTTCGGCCGCAGCCCCAGAAAACCCTCTTCCGCTGTAAGGGCGTAGGGGCGGAAGACGTCAACCTTGCGGAACCACTGGTCAACCATGTAGATGCGTCCGTCCTCGTCGACATAGATGCCCGAAGGCAGCATGTAGCGGCCCGGGCCATCCTTTTCGGAACGCTCGCCGACATACATGAGGAGGTCCCCGTCGGCATTGAATATCTGGAAATTCCCGAAGGCCGCGTCGACCACATAGACGTTCCCCTCCCGATCCGCGGCGATTTCCTTGGGGCGGGCGAAGTTACCGAGTTGTTTGCCCACCGAGCCGAAGCTTTGCAGGTATTTGCCCTGGCGGTCGAAGACCTGGACCCGGAAGTTTCCGCCATCGACGACATAAATCTGGCCGTTGCGGCCGATCGCCGCATCGCGGGGCAGATTGAACTCGCCGCCGCCGACGCCCCGTCTGCCGATATCGAAGAGATGCGTTCCGCTGGCGGCGTCGAAGACGCGTACCTTGTGCTGCTCGGAATTGACGCCGCCGATATCCACCACCAGAAGCCGTTGTCCGGCTGCGTCCACGGTGACGCTGGACAGGCGCTCGAAGAATTTCCCGCCGCCGATCTTGCGCAGGAATTTTCCGTCCCGGGTATAGACCATAATGGCCTTGAGGGTGGCGTCGGCCACGTAGAGGTTCCCTGCGCCATCCACGTCGATCCCCAGGGGCTTGACCAGGGTTCCCTGCTCGTCGTCGCCGATCTTGAAATAGCGGCCTTCCGGTACGTCGAAGACCTTGACGAAGCGTTCGGCCGAATCGCTGACGAAGATGCGGCCGCGATGCACGGCCACGGCGTACGGCTTGCCCAGTCCTTCAGAGCGATCGCCGTCGATGCCGGTGACAAAGCGGCGCAGGGCACCATCCTTGGTCTGGGGAATGACATCGCCGCTGCCATAGAGGGTGCGCTCGTAGACGAATCGCGGCTCGTCGGGCGGATCCGGATAGACGATACGATCGCGTCGCGTCTCGCCAGATTGTTCCTGGAGCGGGGCGCAGCCAGCGACGAGGCCGAGCAGCAACGCCACGACGAGGCGAAAAAAAACGGCTTGAGCCGGAGCGGGATGCATGGCGGGAGTCCTCAACGGTAGGCGCGATTCATTTGTCGTGACAGGTCAGGCAGAGGCGGCTGCCTTCGTTACTGACCCGCAGGAACAAGCGATTTGACGTATGGGGATCGTGGCAGCTGCTGCACTCCACATAAGGAATTTCACCGCCGGGAGCGGCCCGGGCGTAGAGAGGCAAGTCCAGCCGGGTCCGCAGCGCGCTGGGGCCGCCCGCCGACACCCACCAGACACTGCGGTTGTCGACCATGCCCCGACTGGGGATACGGAATTCGTCTAGGGATTTGAGGTGGCGGGCCGGTCGGGAAGGCGTTTCGTCGTCGAGCACTTCTTCGTCCGGGCGCCGTTCTCGCCCACGGGAAAAACCGCGATAGGGAATCCCGAAGGGATGGTCGGAATCCGCGGCCATCACGGAAAACGCCTGGTTGGCATCGTGGCAGGAAAGACAGGCGATCGACTGCGAGCCGACGGCCGCGCGATCGCCGAATTGCAGGCGGCCGATGTCATCGTACATGACGAAAGCGTGATTGATGGCGAGTGAAGGCTGCCATGCGGGCTGGGCGGCGATACCGCTGCGCCCGCCTCCCGGCCCCAGGGCGATCTGCGGCGTATGGCAGAAGACGCAGACTTCCTCGGCAGGCGCCGCGGTCCGTCCGCGGGTGAGGTTGTGGGGGGTGCCGCGAATGTCGGCGGCCGACGAGGACCCCGCGAAGAAGGCCCCGAGCAGCAAGGCGGTCCCCAGGGCCGAATGGATTCGGTTGGGCGTCATGGTATAAAGAGCCCGCGGACCGGCTGGCCGGCCCGCGGGTAAAAGGGCTTCCGGACAATACGAGGGGAGAGGTGGTGAGGATCACCAATTCCGGAAGCCAGTCGGAAATCGTTCTGGAAACCTCGGCGGGAGGGGTCCATGGGTGCATTCGGGGGAGTGTCTGAGCCGAAGCGACGAAGTGGAAGGAGCCTGCCCCAGAGGACGAGCGATCAAGTCCGGTGCGCGCCGGAGCGCGACGCGAAACCAGCAGCCAGGCGAGATGCGAAGTCGGGACAGGCGGTCAATCGTGATTTCCAGGATCATGGAACGCGCCCCACTATCGCTTCCACGGGCGGCGCCAGCATGTAGTCGAGGGCCGCGCTGGCCTCGGCGGTGGTCAGGGAGGCATTTCCACCCTTGGGGGGCATGCCGCCTCGCCCGCGCAAGACTGAAACCAGCAGATCCGCACGTCCGGAGGCCGTTCGGCCTCGGGTATGGCGCAGGGCATCTAGACGCGGCGCGCCGCCCGCTCCAGTCGTATGACACATGGCGCAGCTTTGCGCGTAAACCTCGGCTCCCGTCAGACCGCCGCCACCCGGCGCAGCCCAACCCGGGGGCGCGGCGATGAACAGCAAGGGAAAAGGTAGGCTAAGGATCATGGGAAGCTTTTTCATTGCGGGGGCCTGTCTCCTGGCACCGGACTCTCCGTCGGGGCCGTGGCAAGCCGGCCCGCTCTTTTGGTCTCCCCTGACTAGCAATCGGCGTGCCACTTCCCGATTTCAGGAAAACGAGGCTGTTCTTGGTCCGCTTCTTGCTGAAAGGGCAGCGGCCGGAGGTCGCGGCGCGCTGCTTCGCGAGCGCCACCTCCGTATCCGCCGAACCGATCCAGAAGGAATGGCCCATGGCCCACGAACCCTTTTTCCGCATTCTTCGTTGTCTCGCGGTGGCCGCCCTGGCCGCCCTTGCCCATGCCGTGCCGGCCGCGGAACGCTTGCCCCGGGGCGATGCGAGTCGACCGGGAGTGCTCTATCACAACTACTGTTCGGTCTGTCACGGCGACCGCGGCGACGGCAACAGTCGCGCCAAAAACAGCCTCGTTCCCCCACCCCGAGATTTCACTCGGGCCTCGGAACTCACCCGCGACACGATGCTGACCATCGTCACCCACGGCAAGCCTGGAACCGCGATGACGGCCTGGAAGACCCAGTTGAACGAAGCCGAGATCGCCGCCGTCGTGGATTACGTGCGCAAGACCTTCATGCAGATCGCCCTCGACCCGCGCCTACAGCGGGGGCGTAGCGTCTATGCGCAGAATTGCATGGTCTGCCACGGCGACCGCGGGCAGGGCGCCGCCGGTCAGGTCGGCCTGATTCCACCCAGGGATTTCACCACGCCCCAGGCACGCGCCGAATTGACGCGGGAGCGCATGCTCACCTCCGTCACCCAGGGGCGGGCCAACACCGCCATGGCCGCCTTCGCTCCCCGGTTACCGGCCACCGACATCGAGGCGGTGGTGGACTACATTCGCGCCGGCCTCATGCTGCCGGCGTCCTCCGAAGCCATTTCCGGAACCAATGCCCACGCCGGACGCCAGGCGTCCGGCACGGAGAACCCTATGGCCCTCCCCTTCCCGAACGGTCATAAAGGCGTCGTCCTCCACGGCGAGAAGCTTTATCAGTCGAACTGCGCCACCTGCCATGGCGCGAAGGGAGACGGCCAGGGGCCGCGGGCCTACTTCATCAATCCCAAGCCGCGTAATTTCATCGACCCGGCGTTCCGTGGAAGCTTCAATCGGCCCGCCATCTACACCGCGGTGTCCGAGGGGCGCCTGGGCGCCGAAATGCCCGCCTGGAGCAAGGTGCTCTCCGAGCAGGAGATCGCAGACGTGAGCGAGTATGTCTTCCAGCGCTTCGTCCAGGGGAAGGGTCGGTGATTCGCTGGCTGGCGGCCCTGTTCGCCGCCTTCGCCGCGTATTCCTCCGCGGCGGCGGATACCGAACGCGGGCGGGAAATCTACAACTTTCGCTGCTATTTCTGCCACGGCTATTCGGGAGACGCCCGTACCCTCGCCGCCAGCTACCTGTCGCCGCCACCCACGGCCTTTGTGGCCGCCGAACCCGCCGACTTCGACGTCGCGCGGGTCGTCGACGTGCTGCGGCACGGCAAGCCTGGCACCGCCATGAAGTCCTTTGCGGGAATCCTGCCGGAAGCTGATCTCGTTGCCGTGGCCGCCTTCGTGGTCGACGAGTTCGTGCGCGGCAAGCGTCCCAACACCCGCTACCACACCGCCGAGAATGGCTGGCCGGATCACGAGCGCTATCGGCTGGCCTTTCCGTTCGCCCGCGGGGAGATTCCACTTTCCCGCCCGTGGGAAGAACTTTCTCCGGAAGAGGAAGCCGGCAAACGTCTCTACCTGGGCAGTTGCGTCAGTTGCCATGATCGCGGCGCAGCGGCGCCCGACCCGGTGACCTGGGACGCCCGTCCCTTATCCTATCCGCGCAATAACTTCTCCCTTGCCGCGCCCCCCGTCGACGCCATGGCAAGCGCCAGCCCCTACGCGATTCATGACCGCATCCCGCGGGTCGGGCGACTGCGCCCGGCGGAAAAGCGTGGCGAGCGCCTCTTCCAGGGCAATTGCGCCTTTTGCCACGGCGCCGATGGTTCGGGGAAAAACTGGATCGGTCAGTTCCTGGAACCCCACCCCCGCAATCTGACCGATCCGGCCTTCATGGCGGCGACCAGTCGTCAGGCCGTGGCCCGGTCGATCCGCGAGGGTTTGCCGGGAACCTCGATGCCGGCCTGGAAATCAGTCCTGAACGAACGCCAGATCAGCGATATCGTCGCCTACCTCGCGCGCGTCTTCCACCCCCTTCGCGACGAGCCCCCAAAGCCCGAATAGGGAGTCAACCGTCAGGCTTTTCGTGGCCTGGCTGGCGCAGAACTTGCGTTTCAAGGCGCGCGCTCCGTGAACGGGGCCTTTCGGGGGATATTCCACTGAGTTCGATAGTCGCTTCATGGCGTTCCGTGCTTGCTGCCGCAACGGTCCTCGACCATGCGGCAGCGGCGCTTGCCGCGCTCCTGCTCTGGCTTCCCCTCGCCATGGTACTGGCGGGTAGCAACCGACAAATGGGCGAGAGTCTGGCCGCCGAGGCCAATTCCCGAGCCGAACTGCACGCGCGCCTTCTGACGGGAATCATCGAGCGCGTCCAGGCCTCGGTGCAGTTGATGCCGGTTGCCCTGCAGGCAGGAAGCGCAGCCGCCACCGGCCAGGTGCTCGGCCGCCTGGCCCGCCTCGGAGCCCCGGGAAGCCGCTACGAAATCGTGTTTCCCGACGGTAGTAAGAGCGTCCTGCACACGGGGCGGCTGGAGCCGGCGAGCGGTGTTATCCCTTCGCCTCCCGCGGAAGGCGCCCTCGCGCCTCTCGGCGAACTGGTCTGGAGTTTCCATGGTGACGCCATGGTGATCAGCCAGCCGCTCTTTCTGATCAACGGCGACAGGAGTCCCCGTTTCTGGGCCTACGCCAGCGCCACGCTGCCTTTCTCGGATCTCGCCCGCGCCGTGCAGAGCGAAGCGCCGACCGCCGATGAACCCGCCGTTTCCCTGCGCCACCTGGGCGGTACGAGCGGTGTGGCGACAACGATTTTTACGGCCGCCAACGCGAGCGCCGGCACCGGCGCCAGCGTCGTGCGCAGCCTTCCCCTCCCCCGCAACGGATTCCTGCAACTGGAAATCCAGGCGCGGGAAGGACGCGGCATGTTGCCCGTCGCCCTCGCCTGGATCGCCGCGGCGCTCGTTCTGTTTCCCCTGCATTTTCTGATCCTCAGGCTGGCCAGCCGCCGTTCGGCCGCGCTGCCCGACGGCGACGGCGAGCAGGCCGGGCGCCAATATGCGCTGGAAGAGGAAATGGCGCAGCGCATCCTGGCGGAACGGCTCCTGGAGCGCTCCCATCAGATGCTCGATGCGATTTTCGAGCACCTTCCGGGAATGGTCGTCGTCAAGCGGGCGGACGATCTTCGGGTGACCCGCGTGAATCGCGGCGGCGAAAGTCTCCTCGGACGCTCCCGCGAATTGATCATCGGGCGGGCGAGCGAGGAACTGTTCGCTCCCGACCTCGCCGCGCGCCTGAGCACGGCCGATCACCGGGCACTTGCCGAAGGGACGGTGGTCGATCTCCCCCTCGAAAAGCTCTCCCTGCCCGGACAGGCGGATCGCTGGATACGCTTTCGCAAGATTGCGCTCTACGATCGCCTCGGGGCCCCTGAGTACGTCATCGAATTCGGCGAGGACGAGAGCGAACGGCAATTGCTCGATCTGCGGTTGCGTGAGCATTTGAATTTCCTCGAACAGCTCCTCGAAGCCATCCCCGCGCCCCTATTCTGCAAGGACGCCCGCGGTCGCTACGTCAGCGTGAACTCGGCCTTCGAACGCTTCCTCGGGCGCGGGCGGGCGGAACTGGCCGGAAAATCGGTGTTCGACATCGCACCGCCGCGGTTGGCCTTCAACTATCACCGCGCCGACATCGAATTGCTCCAGAACGGCGGCACCCAGATTTACGAAACGACGGTGGAGACCGCCGAGGCGGGGCCCCGGGAGGTGATTTTCCATAAGGCGGTCTTCCGCTCCACCACCGGCACCACAGGCGGCATCGTCGGTATCGTCCTCGACATCAGCGAGCGCAAGGAAGCGGAGCGCCGGGTGCAGCAGCTGAACCGCATTCTCACCGTGCTCAGCGAGACCAGTCAGGCGATGGGCAGAATCGAGGGGCGCGACGCCCTCCTCGCCACGGTTAGCAGGCTCATCCACGAAAAGGGTGATTTTCCCGCCGCCTGGGTCTATCTCTGCGATGCGGCAGGCCAGTGCCGCATCGTCAGCGCCCAGGAGGACTTGCGGGTGCTGGCGCGGGAGATCACCTGCCGACATGGGATATGCCGCTGCGGCTCAGACGCTCCCCGCAGCGGCGACGAAAGCCCTTGGTATGCGGTCTCCCTGCCGCAGGAAACGCCCGGCGGTCTTGACTCCTACGTCGATCTTCCCCTGCGGGTGCGCGGCGTGGCGGTTGGTGGCATCGGCATCCTCGGTTGCGGCCTGGACCATCTGCCCCCCGAAGAGCGACGTATGCTGGCGGACCTGGCAGAAAACGTCTCCTTCGCGCTGGAAGCCCAGGAGGCGGCACAGGCCCGTCGCAGCATGGAGACCAAGCTGCACCTTTCGGCGCGGGTCTTCGACTACAGTGCCGAGGGCATCGTGGTCACGGACGCCGAGAACCGCATCCTGCTGGTCAACAAGGCGTTTTCCCAGGTGACTGGCTACGCGCCGGAGGAAGTCATCGGCCGCAATCCTCGGGTGCTGAATTCCGGACGCCAGGGGCGCGAATTCTATTCCCGCATGTGGGAAGCACTTCTCGAACATGGGGAATGGCGGGGTGAAATCGAAAACCGTCGCAAGAATGGGGAAATCTTTCCGGAATGGCTGACCATCAGCGTCGTGAAGAGCGCCGATGGCGTGGTCAGCAATTTCGTCGCGGTCTTCTCGGACCTGACGCGCCACAAGGAAATCGAGGCCCGTCTCGACTTTCTGGCCTACTACGACAGCCTGACCGGGTTGCCCAACCGCAGCCTGTTTGCCGAGCGCCTGCAGCAAAGCCTGGCCCGTAGTCCGGGCTTGGCGGGCAAAACGGTCATCCTGCTGCTGGATATCGACCGCTTCAAGGTGATCAACGACTCCCTGGGGCAGGCTGTCGGGGACCGTGTCCTCCTCGCCGTGGCGGAACGGCTTGCCGAAGCGGCTCCGGAGGGTGCCTGTATCGCTCGTCTGGGTGGCGACAAGTTTGCCGTCCTGGCAGAGGGACTCGACGGTCCCGACGCCGCCGCAGCACTGGCGCGTACCGTCAAGCGCCGCCTGCGGCAGGCGCTCCCGGTCGCGGACACCGAGTTGCACCTCGCGGCCAGCATCGGCATCAGTATCGGCCCCGATGACGGCGCGGCTGCACAGGAACTCATCGGCGCCGCCGACACCGCGCTTTACGCCGCGGGCAGCGTCGGCGGTAATGGTTATCGCTTCTTCAGCCAGGAAATGAACCAAGAGGCCGCTGAGCGCATGCGCCTCGAAAGCCGTCTGCACACGGCGCTGGAAAAACACGAATTCAGCCTCCACTATCAGGCCCTGGTGGATGCAGAGGACGGTCGCATCGTCGGTGCGGAAGCCCTGCTGCGCTGGCACAACGACGATCTTGGCGGCGCGATCAGTCCGGCGGTGTTCGTACCGCTGCTGGAGGAGACCGGACTCATCGTCACGGTGGGCGAGTGGGTCCTGCGCACGGCGTGCGAGGAAAATACCCGCTGGCGCACGGCCTTCGGCGCCGAGTTGAAGGTTGCGGTCAATCTCTCGGCGGTCCAGCTAGCCGACGATTTCCTGATCACCCGTATCGCCGATATTCTCGACGAGCTCGAATTCCCGCCGGCGTGCCTGGAAATCGAACTCACCGAGAGCGCCGTCATGCGCGACGCCGCTGCCGGCCTTGCCGCGCTGCGCCGGCTCAAGGGGCTCGGGGTACGTCTGTCCATCGACGATTTTGGCACCGGCTACTCCAGTCTTGCCTACTTGCGCCAGTTTCCCCTCGACATCCTGAAGATTGACCGCTCGTTCATCACCGACGCGCCTTACCTGCCGGAATCCGCCTCCATCGTGCGCGCCATCACCGCCTTGGGCCACGCCCTCCAATTGGAAATCATCGCCGAGGGGGTCGAGGAGTGGGAGCAGGTAGAATTTTTGCGCGATTCCCGGGTGGAGATCCTGCAGGGCTATCATTTCTCCAGGCCCCTGCCCGCGACGGAGTTTCGCCATCTGCTCCGCGACCTGGGCAGTTTTCCGCTGCCCGAGCACCCACGGCCTCGTACCGTCGTGACTCCCCTGCGCGGCAGTCTCGCCTAGGCTCTGTTCTCGTTCAGCTCGCGGATCGCGCGTTCACCCCAGCCCCTGTGTAGCCCGCAGCCGCCGCAAAAAAAAAGCCTGCAGGCCGGCCAGGAGGCCGCCGAGAATGAGGCTGCCGCTGGCGGCGAAGAACCAGTCGCTGGGGTGCAGCCAGCCCGGGTCGGGCTCCAGGCTGAGAATCCACTTGCCGTTCGGGACGTCCACCTCCACGCGCTCAGGCTCTTCCAGGTTTACCCTCCCCTCGCCGGCAAAGCGGACACAGGGCTCGCTCTCGTCGCCCAGGGGATGCCGGCACAGGCCGTAGCTCATTCCGGCACTGCGCAGCTGGGCGAAGCCCGCCGCCGACAGCAATTCGGGGACGCGCACCAGGACGATGGAGAATCCCCAGAAATCCGAGCGTCCGTCGGCATGCCGGCGAAAGATGGGGTAACGCCCGACGGCCCCCAGACCTCCCTGGCGCAGCTCGAAAGGTCCGGCCAGGGTGAGTTGCTTGCGGGAGATGGCCAGATGGGCTTCCCGATTGCGATTGCGGTCCTTGAGGATGTCGTGGCCGAGAACGCTTTCGTTGCCTGGCAGCGGATAGACCTGGGAAATGACGCCACGCGGGGCAAGCTCAACGGCCCGCGCGAGAGGAAACTGGGCGAGCAGATCGACGGCGGTCGCTTCGAAATTGTTGATCTTCCCGTCGCTCTGCTGGACCAGGGAGGCCAGCATGTAGGCTGGCCCCAGGGCCTCCTGCAGGCGCTGCGAAAGGCGCTGCGCCTGGGCGTAGCCGAGCGCGCGCGCCTCCGCCCGGCGCAGGGTACGCTGGGCATCCAGATAGGCCCAGCCTGCGGCAGCCCCCAGGAGCGCGCCGAGCGTCCCCACCAGCAGGGCGAAACCTCCGGGTCGGGCCAGAATTGAACGCATGGACTTTCCTCCCGTCGCCTTTCTTCCGTTCAGCCTGGCACACGCCGTGCATGGCCTGAAGCAGCGCGGGAGGCTCCCGCGCTACCCAGAAATCAGGAATTGTGTCGGCGACCTCTATCGACCCATGGCTTACAGCAAACGACGTGCCCGCTTCCTTCTCGCCCTGGCGACGCTCATTACCCTGCTGATCGGAGAGGCGGAAGCATTCCTGCGTGCTGCCAAGGAGGCGGCTGAGGCCCCTTCCCCGCCCAGCGCGGCCACCACATCCAGCGGCCATCAGGCCAGGGAAGCCATCGACCGCCACGGTGTCCACGACCCGGCCAATCCAGACCGCGATCGTCTGCAAACCATTGGCGAAGCGACCCGCCACCTGCCCTACGACGCAAACGGCTTTCCCGACTGGATGCGCGCCCTGCGAGAGGGACTGATCAATCCCCGCGCCGACCTGAAGGGCCAGGAGGCGATGAATGTGCTCGACCTCGACGTGGTGATGAAAAACACCCGGGAGATGCCGCATGTGAAGTTCCCGCACCGTTCCCATACCCTCTGGCTGGCCTGCGCCAACTGTCACCCGGCGCCATTCAAAGCGCAGGCGGGAGCCAACGAAATCCGCATGGCGGACATCTTTCGCGGCAACTACTGCGGTCTTTGTCACGATCGGGTGGCATTCATCACCTTCTTTTCTTGCCAGCGCTGCCACAGCGTTCCGCAGGGAGATAAGCGCCCCTGAGAGGATCAGCCGGCTTTCGGCGCTGACTGGAGGGAGATCAGGCGCAGCCCGTAGGCGCGGGAGATTGCGACGATGGCCCGCAACAGGCGATCACTGCGACCGACGTCTTCCCCAAGAGGCGCCCGGGGCAGGCGCAGGCAGGAAAGCGGCAAGGCGTCGAGGAGAGCAAGGCCGCCGTGCCCCCCGGTAAAGTCGCTGATTGAGAGACCGACGCCAAGCTCGGCGATTTCGCGCAGCCGCACAAGCGAGGCCTCCAAGTCCAGCATGAGTTGCGCTTCACCGATGGCGATTTCAAGATCGCCGGCGGGCAAGCCCGTGCGTTCCAGGGCGGCGCCAACGCGACTCGCGATGCCCTCGCGGGCAAAATCCGCCGCCACCAGCGTCACGGCCAAAGGCTTGGCAGCGCCGGTGATCACCGCCTGGCGACAGGCTTCCTCCAGCATCCATTCACCAATGGCGGCGGCCAATCCGAGATCTTCCGCGGCACTCATGAATTCCTCGGGACGCACCTGGGTTCCGTCCGCCTGCCGCCAGACCAGGCTCGCCGCGACCCCCCAGGCTGAACGCTGCGGGAGTTCGACGGCCGCTTCCAATTCGACGCGAAACTCGCCGCGCTCCAGCGCCGTACACAGCCGCTCTTCCGTTTCGCTTCGACGGGTCGGTTTGCCCAGCAGATCGGGGCTGAAGAAGCAAGCCGCAGCCCGGCCGCTCCCCTTGACGGCGTACATGGCGGCGTCCGCGTTCTTGATCAGGGTATCGGGATCGCGACCGTCGCGGGGAAACAGGCTGATGCCGATACTGGTGGTGACGACTCGGCTCTCCGCGCCGAGTTGGACCGGCTCCGCCATGGCGGCAAGGATCTTGTCGGCCACGGCGCGTGCCTCGGCTTCCTCGGAGGCTTCGGGCAACAGCACGGTGAATTCGTCGCCGGCGATGCGCGCCACGGTATCCGACGCCCGCACGCACTGCCGCAGCCGGCGTGCCACTTCCTTGAGCAGCAAGTCGCCCGCCTCATGGCCGAGGGTGTCGTTGATCTGCTTGAAGCGGTCGAGATCGAGGAACATGAGCGCCGGGGTTCGCGTCTTGCTGCGCCTTGCCTGGGCAAGCGCCAGATCGAGACGATCCCGGAAGAGGAGCCGGTTGGGCAACCCGGTAAGGGCGTCATGGAAAGCTTGATGGGTGATGCGCTCCTCGTGCTCCTTGCGCTCCGTGATGTCGCTGAAGATGGCGATGTAGTGCTCGATCTGCCCTTGCCGGTCGCGAACCGCGCTGACATTGAGCCATTCGGGATAGAGGGTGCCGTTCTTGCGGCGATTCCAGATTTCGCCCCGCCACTCACCCTTCTCCTGCAGGGTGCTCCAGAAATCCGCGTAGAAGGTCTCGCCCTGCTTGCCGGACTTCAGGAGGGCCGGCGTCTGCCCCAAGGCCTCCTCCGCGCTGTAGCCCGTCGTGTCGCTGAACGCCTTGTTGACCATGACGATCCGCGAGCGCGCGTCGGTGACGGTGATCCCTTCGAGGGAGTTCTCGAAGACGATGCGTGCCAGACGTTGCTCGCGCAGCAGTTCCCGCGCTTTCCCCAGCACCCGGTTGAAGGCGGCGATGGCGATACCCACTTCGTCCTCGCGGCGCACCGGCAGCTCGGCGGCAGAGTCGATGTCTCCGGCGGCGACGCCGTCCAGGCCTTCGGCCATGCGGGCGAGCGGGCGGGATACAAGGCGTGAAATGAAGAGCCAAATGAAGCCTCCCAGGGGGAGGCAGAGGGCCGCCGCCGCGAGCACCGCATTTCGCGTGAAGCGGCGCGTGGTCGCACCCGCCGCTGCGAGGGAAATCTCCATGCTCACCGCGCCCAAAACGGTGCCAACAGGGACTTCGTGGCAATTGGTGCAGGTCTTGCCAAGGTAGTTTTCGAGCGCCCGCGCGGGAATCACGGCGCGCAGCCTATCCTCCCCGTCGGCGCCGGCGACCACGGCGTAATGTGCCTCGCCGCCGTCCAGCACGGCCCGCTCGACGACATCGGCGTCGGTCTCGCCTTCCAGGCCGGGTCCGAATTGCCGCACCACCGCGCTTCCGCGGATGACCTTGAGGCTCTCGATATGATTCATGGCCTTGATCTGGTCGAGGAACAGGGAACGCAGCGGGACTGTGCCGGTGATCATCATCGCCGTAAGGCCGGCCAGCGTCGTCTGGTGGATGCTGTCGGCGAATTCCCGCGCCTGGTCGGCGGCGATCCGCTGCTGTTCGAGGGAGGCCCAATAGATCAGGCCGGATCCGGAAACGACGACCGCCAGCAGAATCGAGATGACGAGGCGCAGCCAGATCTTCATGGTCGGTTTCCTGTTCGCGCCGCCGGCGACGGGTAGGGTCATGCATGCGTCTTCCCGGCGTTTCCGGAGAAGTTTTCCCAAAATCGGGAAGCAACATCCATACCCATTAATTCCATGGTTTTTGTAGGGATTATTTCCGAGATCGAGGTCAGGCCGAGGCGATCCGGTATAATTTTACACCTTCGTCGACCCCGTTCGTGCCAGGAGGATTCCTCATGTTGCATAGCAACGTTCTGTCGCGGCTGTTCCAGCAGTCCCTGGGCCTCGCTGCCCTCGTCGCCCTGACCGCCTTCGCCGGCGCCGCTCGGGCGGATGGTGCCACCGATTTTTCGCTCCTCGCGTTCTTCGCGCCGCAGGAGTCGTCCGTGCCCGCCGCATCCCACGATGCCCTCGCAGTGCACGAAATCAAGCCTATCGTGGCCCTGCCCGAGACCATCGACCTGACTGCACCCACCGACAATCTGTGGGTCCGCATCCGCAACGGTTTTTCCATGCCCAACCTCGGTGACGAGGTGGTTCTTCACCATCAGCAGTGGTATCTCAACCGCCCAGACATGCTGCGACGCATGGTCGAGCGCAGCCGCCGCTACATGCACCACATCGTCGAGGAACTCGAAAAGCGGGGAATGCCCACCGAGCTCGCCCTGCTTCCGATGGTGGAGAGTTCCTTCAATCCCATGGCCTATTCTCCGGCGCGGGCTTCCGGTCTCTGGCAGTTCATCCCCGCCACCGGCAAACGCTATAACCTGACCCAGGACTGGTGGCAGGACCAGCGGCGCGACATCGTCGCCTCCACCGAGGCCGCCCTCGACTATCTCCAGACCATCTACGAGATGAACGGCGACTGGCACCTGGCGCTGGCCTCCTACAACTGGGGGGAAAACGCGGTGAAGCGCGCCGTCGAGAAGAATCAGGCGCGTGGCCTGCCCACCGACTTCTCCAGCCTGACCATGCCTGCCGAGACGCGCAATTACGTCCCCAAGCTGCAGGCCCTCAAGAACATCTTCGGCAATCCCCAGCTGATGGCCGAATTGCGCCTCCCCGAGCTCCTCAACCAGCCCTATTTCGCCACCGTCGAAACCGACCGGCCCATCGATGTCGCCACGGCGGCGCGTCTCGCCGGCGTACCGGTGGCCGAGTTCGTCGCCCTCAATCCGGCCCACAACCGGCCGGTCATCAAGCGCGATAGCACCGTCGTCCTGCCCGCTGACCGTATCGACGACTTCCAGGCAGCCCTGGAGAATCCCCAACAGCCGCTGACCCGTTGGCAGGCCTACACCCTGAAGCCAGGCGAGCGCCTCGACCGGCTCGCCCGCCGCTTCGGCATGCCGCTCTCCGAGTTGCGCCAGGTCAATGGCCTCCAGGCCCGCGCCCGCGTGGGTGCAGGGAGCACCCTTCTGGTCCCGGCCCTTGGCGGGGCGACGGCAAGACCCGATCTTGCGGACTACGAGCGCCTCCCACGCATCAACGTCGAGGAGCCCCAACGCGACCGCAGGAGCGTTTCCCGCGGCGGATCTTCGGCTGGAAAGTCCAGGGGTTCCGCCATCGTGAAAGCCTCCCGCACGGCCAGCCCGCGCAGCGTCAAGACCTCAGCCGGCAGCGGCTTTGCAAAGGCCAAGCCGGTGGCTCGAAAGCTCGCGGCGCGGGGCTCGACCCCGCGGGATACCGCCCGCGCGCCGGCCAAGCCGGCCAAGGTCGCCCGTAGCGGCAACGGTCGCCGCGGCTGATCCGGCTGATCGCTGCGAGGCGGATTCAGCGCGCGGTCGCGCGGTCGCTGGTCTTGCCGCCCCCTGTCGCATCCCCGTCTAGGTAGAGGTGACAGGCCACCTGGTGACCTTCGCCCACCGTCGTCATGACCGGGTAGGTGCTGCGACAGATTTCGCCGGCCTGGGTGCAACGCGGGTGGAAATGGCAACCGCCCGGGGGATTGGCGGGCGAAGGGGCCTCGCCGGGCAGGCGGACGCGCTCTTCCCGGGCGCCCAGGCGGGGTTGCGGCACAGCCGAGAGCAAGGCGCGTGTGTAGGGGTGTGCCGGCCGGTTGAGCACCGCTTCGGCACTCCCCGATTCGACGATGCGGCCCAGATACATCACCGCGACATCGTGGGCGAGATATTCGACCACCGCAAAATTATGGGTGATGAAGAGATACGCCACCCCCAGGGACTCCTGCAGGAGCTTGAGGAGATTGAGGATCTGCGCCTGCACCGAGACGTCGAGAGCCGAAGTGGGTTCGTCGCAGATGAGGATTTCCGGCTGCACGGCGAGGGCGCGGGCGATGGCGATGCGCTGCCGCTGGCCGCCGGAGAATTCGTGGGGATAGCGGTCCGCGGCATCCGCCGGCAGGCCGACCTGAGCGAGTAGTGCCGCCACGGCTGCGGCCGCGCCCGTGTCCCCGGTGCCAGCGACCCGCAGCGCGGCCATTCCCTCGGCGATGATCTCCCCCACCCGCAGCCGCGGATTGAGGGAGGCGAAGGGATCCTGGAACACCATCTGCATGTGGCGCCGCACGGCGCGCAGGCGCCGCCGTGACAGGCCGATCAGTTGCGAGGCGCCAAGGCGGATGCTGCCGCCGCTGCTGGGGACGAGTTGCAGAATGGCCTTGCCGACGGTGGTCTTGCCGCAACCCGACTCCCCCACCAGGGCGAGGGTGCGCCCCGGGGTGAGCGCCAGGGAGACGCCGTCCACGGCGCGCACGTGGCCGACAGTGCGTTGCAGGATGCCGCGCCGGATGGGGAAATGAACGCGCAGATCGGCCACTTCCAGCACCGCCCGATCCGGCGAGTGCAATTCGCCGCGGGGTATCAGTTCGTCTCCCGGTCGGACGCCACCGTCGTCCGCCTGCCAGTGGCAGCGCAGCCGGTGCCCGGGCGCCACTTCCCGCCAGGGCGGCGAGACCTGCCGGCAAACCGGCATGACCTGCGGGCAGCGATCGGCGAAGCGGCAGCCTGCGGGCATGGCGGCAAGCGCCGGCACCTGTCCGGGGATGGTGAGCAGCGGTCGGCCCCGCCGCGCCACCTCGGGCAGCGCGGCGAACAGCGCCTGGGTATAGGGATGTCGAGGGGCACCGAAGAAGCTCTCGCGGTCGGCTTCCTCGACCAATTCCCCAGCGTACATGACGCCCACCCGATGGGCGACGCGGGCGACCACTCCGAGGTCATGGGTGATGAGCAGCATGCCCATGCCGCGGCGCGCCTGGAGTCCGGCCAGAAGGTCGAGGATCTGCGCCTGGACGGTGACGTCCAGGGCGGTGGTCGGCTCGTCTGCGACGAGGAACTCCGGTTCGCCGGCCAGGGCGATGGCGATCATCACCCGCTGCTTCATGCCGCCGGAAAGCTGGAACGGGTATTCCCCCAGCCGTCGTGCCGGGTCGGCGATGCCCACCTGGGTCAGCAGTTCGAGCATGACCTCGCCGGCAGCGACGCCGGAGAGTCCGCGATGGCGCGTGAGAACCTCGCCGATCTGGCGGCCGACGGTGAGCACCGGATTGAGGCTGGTGGCGGGCTCCTGAAAGATCATCGCCATGCGCGAGCCGCGCAGGCCGCGCATGGCGGCCTCGGGTAGCGCGAGAAGGTCCTCTCCGCCCAGCCGCACGCTGCCACCGACGATGCGCCCGGCGGCGGGCAGGAGGCGCAGCAGGCCCTGGGCGGTGGCCGACTTGCCGCAGCCGGATTCCCCCAGGAGAGCGAAGGTTTCCCCCGCCCGCACGCTGAAGGAGACGCCATCGACGGCCAGCAGAATCCGGCCCCCCGCCGCGAAGCCCAGGCGCAGATCTTCGACGGCGAGCAGAGGCAACGAACTCATGCGGCCCTCGGGTCGAAGGCGTCGCGCACCGCGTCGGCGAACAGGTTGGCCGCCAGGACGAGGATGAACATGGCGGCGAAGGCGGCAGCGAGGGACCACCAGACGGCGGGTTCCCGCCCCAGCTCCATGCGCGCGTTGTTGATCATGGTCCCGAAACTGATCATGGTGGGATCGACGCCGATGCCGACGTAGGAGAGCACCGCCTCGGCCAGCACCAGACCGGAAAAATCCATGACCAGGGCAATGATGACGATGTGCATGAGGTTGGGCAGGATATGGCGGCCGATGATGCGCGGGCTGGAAACGCCGAAAGCCTGGGCTGCCTGGATGTACTCCAGTTCCCGCAGTTTGAGGGTTTCGCCGCGCAGCAGGCGGCACAGGCCGGTCCAACTGGTCATGCCGAGGATGAAGCAGAGGGCAAGGAGCCGCAGATCCGCCCGCTCGGCGGCGGTGGAGAACCACTGCGGGTGGGTGTCGATGACCACCTGCATCATGAGCACGGCGGCGGCGATGAGCAGTACACCGGGGATAGAATTGAGCACGGTGTAGAGGTACTGGATGAGGTCGTCGACCCAGCCACGGAAATACCCGGCGACGATGCCGAGCACGATGGCCAGGGGTAGCGTCACCAGGGTGGTGACGAGGCCGATGATGAGGCCGGTGCGCACGCTCTTGAGCACTTGGTAGAGGACGTCCTGGCCGACCTTGTCGGTGCCGAAGACGTGGTAGTCGCCGGCCAGCAGGAAGAGCGGCACGCCGCCTACCAAGAGCAAGGCCATAGTGACGAAAACCGCGTTCCAAGCGAGGGGTGTCTCGCCGCGCCAGATGCGTCCTGAGAACCGGGCGTGGGAAAGCCCCGCTCGGCGTGCGAGTACGCCCACCGCCAAGCCGGCGACCGCCAGCCAGACGAGCAATCCGATGACGCCACCGCGGAATGCCTTCATCGCCACGTCGCCCGCCTTGGCCTCCTCCGCCTCGCCGAGGTGCGCGCCGCCGTGTTTGAGCCGGGGATACTCGCGCACCTGGCCGCGGCCGGGCACATCGAGGGTTTCCTTGGCATAAAGGCGGGTGGCGAAGGGCTCGGAGTAGGTCTTCTCGATGCGACTGCGCAGGGGGGATGCCAGGGCATCGAGGACGGAGAGGACTTCGACGGCGTAACTCGCTTTCTGGCCGGGACGATCATCCAGGCGCAGACGGAAGTGGAGGGAATCGAACAGCCCGACGAGGATGAAGGCAAGCAAGATGGTCGCTGCCGCCATTCCCGTACGGCTGCCGCCGACGCGCCGCCATGCCGCGCGGAGGGGCGGACTGGCCGCCGCGACACGGATGAGTCCCCCTCCGACTGCCACCAAAAGCCAAACGAGAACGTCAGACCAGAGGACGACCGGCTCGAAGGGCATCATTCGAAACGCACCCGCGGATCCACCAGGGTGTAGGAAATATCGGTCAGGATGAGTCCGACGATGTAGAGCACGGAACCGATGAAGACCATCGAGCGGACGATGGCGAAGTCCTGGGCGTTGATGGCGTCGATGGTATAGCTGCCCAGGCCGGGAATGCCAAAAAACGACTCGGTGAGCAGCGAGCCCATGAAGAGCAGCGGTATGACCACGACAATGCCGGTGAGGATGGGAATCAACGCGTTGCGCAGGATGTGGCGGAAGAACACCAGGGTTTCGGGAAGCCCCTTGGCGCGGGCGGTGCGCACGTAATCCCGGCTGACCTCCTCAAGAAATATGGTGCGATACCAGCGGGTGGAGGAGCCGATTCCCGAGATCACCCCGATCACCACCGGCAGCACCAGGAAACGCCAGGCGTCCAGCCCCTCCCCAAAACCCGAGATGGGCACCAGGCGCCAGATCTTGCTGATCAGGTACTGGCCGCCGATGATGTAGAACAGCCCCGAGATGGACATCAGGGCGACGCAGATGACGACCCCCCAGAGATCGAAGGCGGTGGCGCGAAAAAAGGCCAGGATGAGGGCGAAACTGACCGTCACGAGGAGCCCCAGGATGAAGGTGGGCAAGGCGATGGCCAGGGACGGCCCCATGCGGTTGCGGATTTCCCGGGCGATGTCGCGGCCGTCCTCGGCGCGGCCGAAATCGCCGACGAACATGGCGGCCGATTTGGCGAAGAAGATGGTGTCGGTGAAACTCGCTGCCCCGCCGGCCGCGTCGTTGTAGAACAGGGGCTTGTCGTAGCCGCGATCCGCCTTCCAGCGGGCGATGGCCTCGGGGGTCACGCGCTTGACGCCCAGTTGCATGCGCGCCATGTCGTCCGGCGTGTTGACGACGAAAAACAGGGCGAAGGTGACGAGATTCACCCCGATCAGGATGGGAATGGCGTAAAGAAGCCGACGGACGATGTAGGCGAGCATCGCCGGGGATTATGCCATCGCCCGCGGCGAATCCGCGCTCCCGCGGCGGCCGGGCGCCGGCTTCCCTTGACCGGCGGCGCCGGGAGTCGGTAAGGTTGGGGCAAGAACAAGACCGGCCGCCCCCTCCATGGAACTCGTCAAACCCCTCATGATCGTCCTCGGCCTGCTGGCCGTCGCCTTAGGCCTGCGAACCCGATTGCGCAACCGCGGCCTGCAGAACTGGCCCTCGGTCCCCGGCACCATCATCCGTTCCGACCTGCAAACCACGGCGGACGGCAAGACCCGCCTGGCCGCCGCCTTCCGCTACCAGATCGGCGAGCGGACCATCGACAGCCGCATGGTCGTGCTGACCATCGAGGACGCCCGTCCGGCGGTGGTATATCGCATCCTCCAGAAGCTCGCGACGGGCAGCCGTGTGCGCGTCTATTACGACCCCCAGGATCCCGCCTCGGCCACCGTCGATCACACACCGAGCGGCAACTGGCTGGAAGCCGTCCTCGCCGGGCTCGCCCTTGTGCTCTTTGCCGCCTACGGGCTCTGAGCCGGCGGGAAAAAGCCGCCCAAGCCGCCCTCGCCGTCTGCTGGCCGCTGTCGGCCTTGCCGGTGCGCTCTTCGCCGCGCTGCCCGCGAAAGCGGGTGAGTTGCCCGATTTTGCGGCGGTTCGGGCCGCCTGGCGCGAGTCGGACGCCGTCCTCCTCGCGCGGGACGGGCGTCCCCTGCATCGCCTGCGCTTGGACAGTGGCGCCCTGCGTCTCCCCTGGACACCCCTCGAAGCCATTTCGCCGGCCCTGCTGCGCGCCTTGCTGGTCTCGGAAGACCGTCGCTTCCACGAGCACTCCGGTGTGGATTGGAGTGCCGTCGCCGCGAGCGCCTGGCGCAATCTGTGGAACCGGCGCACCCGCGGCGCCAGCACCCTCACCATGCAGCTCGCCGGATTGCTGGCGGAGGAGCCGCGCCGCGGGCGCCGCGACCTCGGCGAAAAACTCAGCCAGGCCGCCGCCGCCCTGGAATTGGAGCGCCACTGGCGAAAGGACGAGATACTCGAAGCGTACTTGAACCGAGTGCCCTTCCGCGGCGAAACAATCGGCGTCGCAGCCATGAGCCGCAAGCTTTTCGGCAAGTATCCGGATGGCCTGGACGCCCGCGAGGCGGCCATCGCCGCCGCCCTGCTGCGGGCTCCCGCGGCGGCGCCGGGGGCGGTCGCCGAGCGCGCCTGCGGCATCCTCCGCACCCAGGGGCTGGCGGGGAACGCCTGCGAGGGTCTAGACGGCTTTGTCCGCCTCGCCTTCTCCGGCGCCCTGCGCGCCGCGGACGACGCGCAGACGGCCCTGCCAAGGGCACCGCACCTCGCCCGCAAGCTCCTTTCCCAGCCGGGGGAGCGCCTGCTGACCACGCTCGACGCCGACCTCCAGCGCTTCGCCGCAGCCACCCTCGACCGCCATCTGCGCGACCTGGCCCGCCGCCAGGTCGAGGATGGCGCGGTGCTCGTCCTCGACAACGGGAGCGGCCGGGTGTTGGCCTGGGTGGGTTCCTCCGCTGGCCTTTCCGGCGCCCCCCAGGTCGACGCGGCCACCGCTCTGCGGCAGGCCGGATCGACCCTCAAACCCTTTCTCTACGGGCTGGCCTTCGAGCGCCGCCTGCTGACGCCGGCCTCCCTGATCGACGACTCGCCGGCTTCCCTGCCCACGGCGGCAGGACTCTACGTACCGCGCAACTACGTGGACGACTTTCGCGGCTGGGTGAGCGCCCGTCGCGCCCTCGGCGAATCCCTCAACGTACCGGCAGTGCGCACCCTGGTGCGGCTGGGCAGCGACGCCTTCTTCGCCCGCTTGCAGGGCGCCGGTTTCGCGAGTTTGCGCGAGGGCGGCGACTACTATGGCTACAGCCTCGCCCTCGGATCGGCCGACGTGTCGTTGCTGATGCTCGCCAACGCCTATCGCGGCCTGGCCAACGGGGGCCGCTGGACGCCCTTGCGGGTGAGCCCCGACGGCCGGCGCATTCCCTGCCGCGACGGCGGATGTGCCGAAGTCTTCACCGGCGTGCCACGGCGGATGGGGAGCGCCGCGGCGAGCTACCTGGTGGCCGACATCCTCGCCGACCGTGGCGCCCGGGCGGCGACCTTCGGTCTCGATTCCTGGTTGGCGACGCCCTACTGGAGCGCTGCCAAGACCGGGACCAGCAAGGACATGCGCGACAATTGGTGCCTTGGATTTTCGCGCCGCTACACGGTTGCAGTCTGGGTCGGCAACGCGAGCGGGGCACCCATGCACGAGGTCTCCGGTACCAGTGGCGCGGCGCCGGTCTGGCGCGAAGTCATGGACTGGCTGCAGCGCGGCGACCCCACCGCCGGCCGCCCCGCGGTGAGCAGTTCGGCGCCGCAGGCGCCCGCCGGACTCCTGCGCCGCAAGGTACGCTTCGATCCGCCCCGAGAGCCGCCGCGCGACGAGTGGTTCCTGGCGGGAACCGAGATGCGGGTCGTCCGCGAGGCCCGCGGTGAGCGCCTCGCGCGCATCGCCTATCCCGCGGAGGGCAGCGTCCTCGCCCTGGACCCGGATATTCCCCCGGAACGCCAGCGCGTCCGACTCCAACTCACCGGCGTCGCGGCAGCGGGCTGGCGCTGGCGCATCGATGAAGGCCCCCTTCTGCGGGCCGATCGCCCCGCCCTCTGGCGGCCGGCTCCGGGCCGCCACCAGGTGCGCTTGCTCGATGCCGCCGGCCGGGAACTGGATTCTGCCGCCTTCGAAGTACGCGCCCTGCGCGCCGGAACCGTCGCGGCGGGTGCCGCCCCAGCCGCGCGAGCGCCCCGCTGAAGCCCATTCCGACGGCCTGCCAGGAACGCGCTTTCCGAATGCAAAAGAAAAAGGGGAAAGCGCGCGACGCTTTCCCCTTCTGTCTATCTGGAGCGGCAGAAGAGTCTCGAACTCTCGACCTCAACCTTGGCAAGGTTGCGCTCTACCAACTGAGCTACTGCCGCGGAATCCTGGAGGCGCGAGCCGGAGTCGAACCGACCTACACGGATTTGCAATCCGGTGCATAACCGCTTTGCTATCGCGCCAAACCGAAAAACTGTAACAGCTGCAACTAAAAGGGGAAAGCCACGCTTTCCCCGAAATTCTTGGAGCGGCAGAAGAGTCTCGAACTCTCGACCTCAACCTTGGCAAGGTTGCGCTCTACCAACTGAGCTACTGCCGCGTGAAACAGAGCCGGCATTATAGGCGCTGCTCTTGCAATGTCAAGGGCGATCACCGCTCCGCTGGGCGATCTCGGGCCACGCACGGCGCAGGTAGTAACCCATGGACCACAGGGTCAGCAGGGCGGCGATCCAGATCAGCCAGCCCCCCACCTCGCGGGTATCCAGACCTGCCAGCGGGGCGTGGTAGAGCAGCAGGGGAATGGCGATCATCTGGGCCGTCGTCTTGATCTTGCCGATCATCGAAACGGCCACGCTCTTGCGTGCGCCTATGCTGGCCATCCACTCCCGCAAGGCGGAAATGGTGATCTCGCGACCGATGATGATGCTGGCGACCACGGCATCGGTGCGCCCGAGTTGGACCAGGACGATGAGGGCAGCGGCGACCATGAGCTTGTCCGCCACGGGATCGAGGAAGGCACCGAAAGCCGAGGTCTGGTCCAGCTTCCGGGCGAGATAGCCGTCCGCCCAGTCGGTGAGCGCTGCACCGACGAATAGTAGCGTGGCGGTCAGATCCCGCTCGCCGGGGCTCATCCAGTCCGCGGGCAGGAAATAGACCGCGATGAGGAGCGGTATGGCGACGATGCGCAGCCAGGTGAGCAGGATGGGTAGGTTGAAGGGCATGCGCTCAGTGTAATGCAGCGTAGATTTTCTCGGCCAGTTCGCGACTGATACCCGGCACCGCCGCCAATTGGTCCGGACTGGCGGAGAGCACCCCGGGCAGCCCGCCGAACTGGGCCACCAGGGCCTTGCGCCGGGCCGGGCCGATGCCGGGCAGGCTTTCCAGCCTGGAGGTCTTCCTCGTCTTGCCCCGCCGCGCGCGGTGGCCGGTGATGGCAAAGCGGTGCGCCTCGTCGCGGATTTCCTGGATCAGGTGCAATGCCGGGTGTTCGGGGGGCAATTGTAACGGCTCGCGGCCTTCCGGGAAAATGAGGGTTTCCAGGCCTGGCTTCCTTTCTTCCCCCTTGGCGACGCCGATCAGGGGCAGGTCGCCGAGACCGAGTTCGATCAGCGCTTCCCGGGCAACGCCCACCTGACCCTTGCCGCCGTCGATGAGGATGAGATCGGGCGCCATGCCCTCCCCCGCCGCCACGCTATCGTAGCGCCGGCTCACCGCCTGGCGCATGGCTCTATAGTCGTCGCCGGGCGCAATGTCGCGGATGTTGAAGCGCCGGTAGTCGGATTTCTTCATTCCGTTGTCTTGATAGACCACACAGGAGGCCACGGTGGCTTCGCCCTGGGTATGACTGATGTCGAAACACTCGATGCGGGAGAGCGGCTCGGCGAGGCCCAGGGCCTCCTGCAGGGCGACGAGCCGCCGTTCCTGCTGGGCGGCCGCCTGATTGCGGGCGACGATTGCCAGGTGTGCGTTCTGCAGGGCCATCTCCACCCAGCTGCGGTGAACGACCGAGCGCGGTTCGAGTACCGGCACGACCCGTCCGGCAATTTCGGCCAGTACGGCGGCAGTGTCGCTCCCCTCCTCTTCAGCCGGTGGCGGAGAGACAAACACCCGCGCCGGGGCGGGATGCATGGCGTAATGCTGCTGGAGAAAGGCGGCCACGGCGTCGGCAGGAGTCGAATCCCCGGCGTTGGTCGGAAATTGCGGTCGGTCTCCCAGGTGGCGCCCGCCGCGCACCATAGCGAGGTTGACGCACAATTGGCCGGCCTCGCGCAGGGCGACGACGATGTCGACATCTTCGCCTCGGGCGCTGGAGACGAACTGCTTTTCCTGCACCTGGCGCAGGGACTGGATCTGGTCGCGGTAAATGGCGGCCATCTCGAAGGCCAGCCTGGCCGACGCGTCCTCCATCGAGCGGGTGAGGCGCTTGATCACTTCCTGCTGGCGCCCGTGCAGAAACATGGCCGCCAACTGCACGTCACGGGCATAGTCTACCGCCGTGATGTGGCCCACGCAGGGCCCGCTGCAGCGGCGGATCTGGTAGAGCAGGCAGGGGCGCGAACGATTGGCGAAAACGCTCTCCTCGCAGGTGCGCAGGCGAAACATCTTCTGCAGTGTCTGCATGCCGTCGCGCACCGCCCAGGCTGAGGGATACGGCCCGAAGTACTCCGCCTTGCGATCCGGGTTGCCGCGGAAGAATCCAAGTCGCGGAAATTCATCCCGGGTGAGGATGATGTAGGGGTAAGACTTGTCGTCGCGGAAGAGTATGTTGTAGCGCGGGTTCAGCGATTTGATGAGGTTGTTTTCCAGCAGCAGCGCCTCGGCCTCCGAGCGCGTAGCCGTCGTCTCCACGTGGGCAATCTGGCTCACCATGTGGGCGATGCGCGGGCTGGGCAGGTTCTCCCTGAAGTAGGAAGCTACGCGCTTCTTGAGGTTTTTGGCCTTGCCAACGTAAAGCACGATTCCGCCGGCGTCGAGCATGCGGTAGACCCCGGGCAGCTCGGTGAGGCTGGCCAGGAATCCCCTGGGATCGAAGCAGATCGACGACTTGTCCAAGGTCATGCATCCAGGCAGCGGCGCGCCCCGTCGAACACCGCCTCGAAGCTTTCCCGGGAAAGGCGCCCGGTGCGCCAGTTGTAGCCGCTGCAATGGTAGCTGTCGAAGAGGCGAGGACCGCCCGGCAGGGCGTGCTGCACGTTATGCCCGAATACCCATTGCCCGGCCTTGAGACCGTAGGCCCACAGCACGGCTTGGTGGGCGATGGTGCCCAGCGCAACGACGGCCTTCAGATTCGGCATGGCCGCCATCTCTTCCCTGAGGTGGCCGTTGCACTGGCGGATTTCCGCCGTCGTCGGCTTGTTGGCCGGCGGCAGGCAGCGCACGGCGTTGGTGATGCGGCAGTCGGCGAGGCACATGGCCGGATTGGCTTGTCCGTCCGCTCCAAGCGGCTCCGCGCGGCTCGCGAAGGCGAAGCGATGCAGCGCCGGGTAAAGCAGCTCTCCCGCCACGTCGCCGGTAAAGGGTCTGCCGGTTCGGTTGGCGCCCTTTTCCCCCGGCGCCAGGCCCACCACCAGGAGACGGGCGGATAGCTCACCGAAGGATGGTACCGGTCGGCAATGCCAGGCTGGCTCCCGGCGGCGCAGGGCGTGCAGATGCTCGGCGAGACGGGGACAGGCGGCGCAGTCGCCAGGATGTTGGAAATCGCTCATCGGCGGGATGTTAACATGGGGCCCATGCAGGCTCCCTGGGACATCTTCTGCCGCGTCATCGACAACTACGGCGACATTGGCGTCTGCTGGCGCCTGGCTCGCCAGTTGGCGGCCGAGCACGGCGTCGCGGTGCGCCTCTGGGTGGACGATCCGGCGGCTCTTGCCGCCATGCAGCCCGACGTCGCGGCGGACCGCCACGAACAATCCGTCGCCGGCGTTGAAGTGCGCCGTTGGCCGGCGGAATTTCCCGAAACGGCGGCGGCCGCCGTGGTCATCGAGGCCTTCGCCTGCGAGTTGCCGGAGCGCTATCGGCGGGCCATGGCCTCTCGCCGCCCGGCGCCCCACTGGTTCAATCTGGAGTACCTGTCCGCCGAAGCCTGGGTGGAATCCTGCCACGGTCTCGCGTCTCCCCATCCCGCCCTGCCCCTGATCAAGCGCTTCTTCTTTCCCGGATTCACCCTCAGGACCGGCGGCCTGCTGCGGGAATCCGGACTGCTGGCGGATCGGGATGCCTGCCTCGCCGCCCTGCACCCCCGCGAAACCCTGGAGATCAGCCTCTTCTGCTACGACTCGGCACCCCTGGGCGAACTGCTCGACCTCTGGTCGGCTAGCGCGCGCCCCATCCTCTGTCACGTCCCGTCGGGCAAGCCCTTGACGGCCGTCGCAGCCCATCTAGGCGGCCGCGGCCCCTGGCGAGTCGGCGCCTTGACGGTGCGACCCATCCCTTTCCTGCCGCAGGAGGACTACGATCGCCTGCTCTGGAAATGCGATCTGAACTTCGTGCGGGGCGAAGATTCCTTCGTCCGCGCGCAGTGGGCGGCGCGGCCCTTCGTTTGGCAGATCTACCCGCAGGAGGATGCGGCTCACCACGTCAAGTTGGAGGCCTTTCTCCATCGCTATCTCCACGGGCTGCCCTCTCCCGCGGCGAATGCCCTCGGCGCGTTCTTCCTGGCTTGGAACCAAGGTGCCGGCGCCGCCGCGTGCTGGCCTGCCTTCCTGGAGTACTGGCCCGAGATTTCCGCCCACAGCCGGCGCTGGGCGACCCACTTGGCGGAACAACCGGATCTGGCGACAAACCTCGTCAAGTTCTGCGCCAACGGGTTATAATTTAAAGTTCTCCATCCCCCGTCCCCAGATTTTCGGAATTTCCAGTATGAAGACCGCTCAAGAACTCCGCTCCGGCAACGTCATCATGGTCGGCAACGATCCTCTCGTGGTGCAGAAGGCCGAATACAACAAGTCCGGCCGCAACGCCGCCGTCGTCAAGATGAAGCTCAAGAACCTGCTCACCGGCGCTCCGTCGGAATCGGTCTACAAGGCCGACGACAAGTTCGAGCAGGTGATCCTGGACAAGAAGGAAGTGTCCTACTCCTACTTCGCCGACCCCATGTATGTCTTCATGGATGCCGAGTACAACCAGTTCGAGGTGGAAGCCGAGAACATGGTTGACGCCCTCAAGTACCTCGAAGACGGCCTGCCCTGCGAAGTCGTTTTCTACGAAGGCAAGGCGATCTCCGTCGAACTGCCCAACAGCGTGGTGCGCGAAGTGATCTACACCGAACCCGCGGTCAAGGGCGACACCTCCGGCAAGGTCATGAAGCCCGCGCGGCTCGCCACCGGCTTCGAACTGCCGGTGCCGGCCTTCGTCGAAATCGGCGACAAGATCGAGATTGATACTCGCACCGACGAATACCGCAGCCGCACCAAGTGAGGTAACGCCTCGCGCTACCGCTTTTGGCGATGTCGTCGGGCAGCTTCGGCTGCCCGACTTCATTCTCGCTCTCCCGTGCAAGCCAAAGCGCTTCACCCCTTGCGGCGCCCACTTCGGGCCGCGGTTTGAGTCCCGGTGTTTTCCCCAAGTGCGGCTCCACTCTGGCTCTGCTATCGTGGCGTGATCCCCTGGGAGGCGGCGGTTGAGCGTCGCCGTCCCGCTCCTCCCCTCAGTACCCGGACGCCGATAACCCCCATGCCCCTCGATGAATCCAAGGACGAGCCCCTGCGCTCCGACATCCGCCTGCTCGGCCGCCTGCTGGGCGACACGGTGCGGGAGCAGGAGGGCGAGCCGGTGTTCACCATCGTCGAGCAGGTGCGCCAGACGGCGGTGCGTTTCGCACGGGATGGCGACCCCGCCGCCCGGGCCGAGCTGGCCGCCCTCCTCGACCCCCTGCCGCGGGACACCACCCAGGCCGTGGTGCGCGCCTTCAGCTATTTTCTGCTGCTGGCCAACATCGCCGAGGATCAGCACCACATCCGCCGCCGCCGCGCCCACGATCTCGCCGCCTCCCCACCGCGCGAGGGTAGCCTGCCCTATGCCCTCGACCGCCTGGCGGAAGCCGGCGTGAGCCGGGCGGCGGTGGCCGATTTCTTCGCCCATGCGCTTATTTCCCCGGTGCTCACCGCCCACCCCACTGAAGTGCAGCGCCAGAGCACTCTGCAAAGCCAGCGGGAGATTGAAGGTCTGCTCGATCAGCGGGACCGCCAGCAACTGACGCCGGATGAAGCCGCCGACAACGATGCCGGCCTCGCCGCCGCCGTACTCACCCTGTGGCAGACGCGCATGCTGCGCTCGCTGCGCCTCAAGGTGATCGACGAGGTGAAGAACGGCATCGGCTATTTTGCCAGCACCTTCTTCGCCGAACTGCCCAATCTCTACATCCAAGTGGCGGAACGCCTGGAATCCCGCTATCCCGGCGAGCGCTGGGCCCTGCCGCCCTTCTTCCGCGTCGGCAGCTGGATCGGCGGCGACCGGGACGGCAACCCCTTCGTCACGGCCGACATCCTGCGCGAGGCCCTGCGCCTGCAATCGGCCGCCACTCTCGATTTCTACCTCGCGGAAATCCACGAGCTGGGCGGCGAACTGCCCATGTCCAGCCTGCTGGTCCGCGTGTCGCCGGAACTCGCCGCCCTGGCGGAGGCTTCGCCGGACAAATCCGCGCAGCGGGCGGACGAACCGTACCGCCGCGCGCTGACCGGCGTCTATGCCCGGCTGGCCGCCACGGCCCGCCAACTCGACCGCCTGGAGCCCCTGCGCCACGCGGTGGCAAAAGCCGACCCCTACCCCTCGGCCGGCGAGCTGCGCGACGATTTAAAGGTCGTCGCCGCCTCCCTCCAGGCCAACGGCAGCGCCCGGCTGGCTGGCGGCCGCTTGCGCCGGCTCATCCGCGCCGTCCAGATCTTCGGCTTCCACTTGGCTCCCATCGACCTGCGGCAGAATTCCGACGTCCACGCCCGCAGCGTCGCCGAACTGTTGGCCGCCGCCGGTCGCTGCCAGGACTATGAGGCCCTCGACGAGGCTGCACGCATTGCCCTGCTCGGCCAGGAACTGGTCACCCCCCGCCCTCTGTATTCGCCCTACCTGGCGTATTCCGAGGAAACCCGGGGCGAGCTCGCCATTTTCTTCGCCGCCCGGGAACTGCGGGAGCGCTACGGCGCCGCGGCCCTGCCCAACTGCATCATTTCCAAGACCGATGGCGTCTCCGACCTGCTGGAAGTGGCATTGCTCCTGAAGGAATCCGGCCTCCTTCTCCCGGGGGCCGCGCCACGGCTGGAGATGAACATCATCCCCCTGTTCGAAACCATCGGCGACCTGCAAAAGGCAGCGGCCACCATGGACGGCATTTTCCGTCTGCCTGCTTATCGCGAACTCCTCGCTGCCCGCAGCGACGAGCAGGAGGTCATGCTGGGCTACTCCGACAGCAACAAGGACGGCGGCTTCCTGACTTCCGGCTGGGAACTGTACAAGGCGGAAATCGAACTGACCCGGGTGTGCCGCGCCCACGGCGTTCGCCTCAGACTCTTTCATGGCCGCGGCGGCTCCGTCGGCCGCGGCGGCGGCCCCAGCTACCAGGCCATCCTGGCCCAGCCCGCCGGTGCCGTTTCTGGCCAGATCCGCCTCACCGAGCAGGGCGAGGTCATCTCGACCAAGTACGGTAACCCCGGAACCGGCCGCCGCAATCTGGAGGTGCTGCTGGCCGCCACCCTGGAAGCCAGTCTCACCGACCACGAAAACCGCGTCGAATCGGCCGAGGCCTTTCACCCGGTCTTGGATCGCCTCTCGGAACTGGCCTTTGGCGCTTATCGCGGCCTGGTCTACGAGACGGAAGGCTTCACCCGCTATTTCCGCCAATCCACGGTGGTTTCGGAGATCGCCAACCTGAACATCGGCAGCCGCCCCGCTTCCCGCAAGGCTTCCGATCGCATCGAAGACCTGCGGGCCATTCCCTGGGTCTTCAGCTGGGCGCAGTGCCGGCTCATGTTGCCCGGCTGGTACGGCTTCGGCACCGCGGTGGAAACCTGGCTGCAGGATAACCCACAGGGCCTGCCCACCCTGCGCCGCATGTTCCGCGCCTGGCCCTTCTTCCGCACGCTGATGTCCAACATGGACATGGTGCTGGCCAAGACCGACCTCGCCATCGCCTCCCGCTACGCCGAACTAGTCGAGGATGGCGTGCTCAGGGAAAAGGTTTTCGGCGCCATCCGGGCCGAATGGGATCTGACCCGCCATCACCTGCTGTCCATCGAGGAGCAAGATGACTTCCTCGCCGACAACCCACTGCTGAAGCGCTCCATCCTTCAGCGTTTCCCGTATATGGATCCGCTGAACCACCTGCAGGTCGAACTCTTGAAACGCCATCGCGCCGGCGATACCGACGAGCGGGTCGCCCGCGGCATTCATCTCACCATCAACGGCATCGCAGCGGGATTACGTAACAGCGGTTAAGGGAGGGACGGCGCATTTGCTCGCCCCGTGAAGTCCCGTAAAATGGCGTCCGTCCTGGCTGGTGGCGTTTCGTGCCGGCCGTGCTTGGAGTATCCATGATTTCGCTTTCCGGCAGGTTCACCGTCTTTCGCATTGCCCTCGTGGTACTCGCCTGCGCGAGTGCCGCTTGCAATTCCGGCCGCGACAGCACCAGCGCCGCCGCGCCGGCGGGTTCGCCCATTGCCGAACCTGCGACCCCGCAGTCGCCCCTGGCCGCTGCAGCCCTGCGCGGTGAACTGGCCAGCGTCAAGAAGCTCCTCGACGAAGGGGCCGACGCCAACGTCCGTGACGCCTTGGGCCGCACACCGTTGCACATGGCGGCGTTCTACGCCCGCCAGAAATCGTCCCTGCTCCTTATCTCCCGCGGTGCGGACATGGAAGTGCAGGACCGCGCCGGCATGACCCCACTGCATGCCGCAGTCCTTGCCGGCAGCCCGCAGGAAGTTGAGCTACTGCTCAGCATGGGAGCCAGCGTCAAAGCGACCGCCGCGAGCAAGACGACCGCCCTGCATCTTGCTGCCGCGACCGGACAACCGGATGTGGCAAAACTGTTGCTCGAGAAGGGTGCCGATGCCCGCCAGAAAGACGCCGGCGGCAATACTCCCGGTGATTTGGCAACGCGAAATCAACATCCGGTGACCGCTACACTGCTCAAGTCCGCTGCCACTGCCGCACCAGCAAAACCTGCACCGTGACGATACGCCGCACGATTTTCTATGTTTCCGACGGCACCGGACTGACGGCCGAAGCGCTGGGGCATAGTCTGCTCACCCAGTTCGAGGATGTCGAATTCCGTCAGATCCGCATACCCTTCCTGGACGATCGCCAAAAGGCACATGAAGCCGTACTGCGCATCAATGCCACCGGAGAAATCGATGGCTTGCGGCCCATTGTCTTCACAACTCTGGTGAATCAGGAGCTCGCGCTGATCGTCCACGAGGCAGACGCCTTCTGCCTTTCTTTTTTTGAAACCTTTCTGGCCCCCCTGGAGGCTGAACTTGGCGTGAAATCGAGCCACACGGTGGGCCGCTCCCATGGCTCGGCGGACAGTTCGGATTACAAGAAGCGGATCGAGGCTATCAATTACACACTCGCCCACGATGACGGAATCACCGACCGCGACCTGGAGCAGGCCGACGTGGTTCTGGTTGCGGTCTCCCGTTGCGGAAAGACGCCGACCTCCCTCTATCTCGCCATGCAATTCGGCATCAAGGCGGCAAATTTCCCCTTAATACCCGAGGATTTCGAGCGCGGCCGCCTGCCTGGCACCCTGGAACGCCATCGCAGCAAGCTTTTCGGCCTGACCATTCAGCCGGAAAGGCTGGCCAGCATTCGCGAGGAGCGTCGTCAGGGAAGCCGCTATGCCTCGCTGGCCAATTGCCGCTACGAAGTCGCGGAAGCGGAGCGGATGATGCGTCGCGAGGGGATTCGCTGGCTCGATTCGTCCAGCAAATCCATCGAAGAGATTGCCACCACCGTCCTTCAGGAATTGCGACTGCGCTGACGCCGCGTCTCAAAGAGGCATATCGCCGCGGCAGCCGCGACGTTGAGGGATTCGACCCCGCCCGCCATTGGAATGTGCAATCGCATTCCCGCCAGTTCAAGCAACTCGGGACGGACCCCCCTGCCCTCTGAACCGAAAACCCAGGCGATCGGCCCGGAAAAGGCGGCTTCCCACAGGGACGCCTGGCTGGTGAGGGTGGTCGCCGCCACGGTTCCGCGATACGCGGCGAGAAAACTCATTAAGTCGGCGCCATCGTGGATGTGGAGCGCGAAATGTGCACCCTGGCCGGCCCGCATGACCTTGGGTGCCCAGGGAGCGGCGCAGTCGGACGACATCAGGACATGCGAAAATCCCGCTGCGGCGGCAGTGCGCAGCAGCGTGCCAAGATTGCCGGGATCCTGCACGCCGTCGAGAAGCACGCAATCCATAGGCTTCGCAGGCAGCGCCACAGCCGAGGGTATCGCCGCCACGGCAAGCAGGCCGCTGGGCGTTTCCGTATCGCCTAGAGCGCGAAACAGCGCGTCGGAGAGAACGACTACCTCGCGACCACGGAGATAACTCGCAATTTCGGAATTGCCCAGACCGCGATCATTGACGACCAGTGTTTCCACTGCTCCCAGCGCCGCCTCATAGGCGAGTACAAGGTGGAGTCCTTCGAGCAAGGTCATGCCCGTGCGTCGCCCTTCCCGGGAGGATTCCGCGAGCCGGCGCAACTGGCCGACGAGCGGATTGTCGCGGGATTCGATGCGCTTCAAGCGATGTTGCAGGGAAAGGCCAGGCCAGGCCCGGAAGCCGAGCACAACGCGTTGACAGGCCGGATCGCGGCAAATCCGGCGTTCACAACCCGCGCCCGAGCGTGGCGACGGCGATGGTCACAAACCCGAGGGCGAGGTTGAAACCCACCAGTTTCCTGATGCGCACCAGGGCAGCACCTCCGGCCGGCCAATTGTTCGCGGCCACGGCTTCCTGCAAGGCGGCATAGGGCACCGTGACGACCCCCACGAATACCGCACCCATGACGAGCCCCAAGGCGAACATCAAATGCAGATTGAGCGGCGCCACCGCAAAACCGAGACCGACGAGCATGAGGATGCCGCTGCCCAGGATCAGTCCGACGGCAAGCCAGACAACGCGAAAAAATCTGCCCAGGACAGCTGTCCAGAGACGAAGGCGGGGAGGAGGTTCGAGAAGTTCCGCCGCCACCGGTCGCAGGCACACGTAGGCGAAGAACATGCCGCCCACCCAGACCACAACGCCTGCCAGATGCAGGAACAGCCAGAGGGAGTGAAGATTCATTGCGTTTGCTCCTCGATAACCGCTTTTACGGGGGCGTAGCTCCGCCGGTGGATGGGGCTTGCTCCATGACGGCGCAGAGCTTCCAAGTGCGCCGCCGTCGGGTAGCCCATGTGGCGAGATAGACCATAGTGGGGATAGCACTCGTGGAGACGTCGCATCTCTGCATCACGGTTTGTCTTGGCGAGAATGGAGGCGGCGGCGATGGGGGCGATGCTACCGTCCCCTTTGACGATGGCCTGTGCAGGACAGTTCAAGTGGGGCAACACATTTCCATCAACTAAAGCCGCCGTGGGAACGGTCTGAAGGCGCGCCACGGCGCGCTGCATCGCCAGCAAGGTCGCGCGGAGCACGTTGAGGGCGTCAATCTCGTCCACCGTCGCCCAGGCGACTGCCCACGCGATAGCCTGAGCCTTGATTTCCGTGGCAAGCGCCTCGCGACGCTTTTCAGTGAGTTTCTTGGAGTCGTTCAGCCCGGCAATCGGGCGAACAGGATCAAGAATGACCGCGGCGGCCACGACTGGCCCTGCCAGGGGGCCGCGCCCGGCTTCGTCGATGCCACAGACGAGTCCCTGGGGATAGCTCAACGCAGGCATTCGATCACCGCTTCGGCTGCCCGCGCTGCGGTGCCCTGCTTCAACTGGAGATGGAGATCGGTGAAGGTGGCTTCCATCTCGGCTGCTGCGGACTTGTCTTCGTAGAGCTTCACCAGGGCCGCGGCGAGATTCTCGGGCGTGGCGGCTTCCTGGAGAATCTCGGGGACCACGAAACGTCCGGCGAGAATATTGGGGAGTCCGACGTAGGGAAGGTAGCCCATTCGGCGCATGATCCAGACCGAGGCTCGCGCGGCTTTGTAGGTAATGACCATGGGACGCTTGACGAGCGCCGCTTCGAGGGTAGCGGTGCCGCTCGCCACCAGGGCCACGTCCGCCGCGCCAAGCGCGTCCTGGGCATGGCCGAAGAGGAGACGAAAGGGAAGTTCTGCGGCCTGCTCCCCATGGATGGCGTGCTCGAAGAGGAGTCTGGTCTCCCGGGTCGCCAGGGGCACCAGGAAACGCGCGCTCGGGTAATGGCGCTCGTGAATGATCCGGGCCGTCGCCACAAAAGTCGCTGCCATGTAGTGCAATTCCGATTGCCTGGAGCCAGGCAACAACGCAAAGATTGGCGCCGCGATGGGCAGCCCGAGGCGTTCGCGTACCTCTCGCCGATCGGTATTCAGGGGAATCGTATCGGCCATAGGGTGCCCGACATAGGCGACGGGAATACCAGCTTTCTGATAAAGGGGGGGCTCCATGGGAAAAAGAGCGAGAACCTTATCCACCGCCTTCCGCATGGCCTTGATGCGCCCACCGCGCCAAGCCCAGATCGAAGGACTGATGTAGTGAACCGTGGGGATTCCCCGCCGCTTCAGATCCGCTTCCAGCCCGAGATTGAAATCGGGCGCATCGACACCAATAAAGACGTCGGGGGGATCGGCGAGCAGACGTTTCTTCAGTTTGCGCCGAATCCCCGCAATTTCCCGGTAGTGGCGAAGCACCTCGAAATAGCCTCTGACGGCAAGTTTCTCCGCCGGCCACCAGGCGTCCAAGCCCTGACTTTCCATACGCGGTCCGCCGATACCGAAGAATTTGGCCCCCGGAAGGCGCTCGCGCAGGGCGGCCAGCAGGTGGCTGGCCAGCAAATCCCCTGAAGTCTCGCCTGCCACCAGGGCGATGCGCACTTCCCCCCCGCCTTCCCTCATCGAATGATGCCGCGCTTCGAGACGTTCAGAAAGTCGACGAAGAGCCCCACATCCGGTTGTTTCTGGGCCTCCTCGAGCAATTTGGCGCGGGCCTCTTCGAGCATCAGTCCGGATTTGTAGAGGGTGCGATAGGCGCGCTTCAGTGCTGTGATCGATTCCGCGGTGAAGCCACGCCGCTTGAGCCCTTCGACGTTGATACCGTAAGGCTGGGCAGTATTTCCCGCGGCCATCAGATAAGGCGGTATGTCCTGCAAGACCACCGTACCCACGGCCGTCATGACATGGGCGCCTACTCGGCAAAACTGATGCACGCCAGTATAGCCACCGAGTATGGCCCAGTCGTCGATATGGACATGGCCTGCCAACTGGGAGTTGTTGGCGAATGTGGTGTGGTTGCCGACTTGGCAATCGTGCGCGATGTGAACGTAGGCCATGATCCAGTTGTCGTTGCCTATGCGAGTCGCGCCCGCATCCTGGACCGTCCCGAGATTGAAGGTGCAAAATTCCCGGATCGTATTGCGGTCTCCAATCTCGAGCCGAGTTTCCTCGCCGGCGTATTTCTTGTCCTGCGGCACCTCCCCGAGGGAGTTGAACTGGTAGATACGGTTATCGCGACCGATCCGGGTATGCCCCTTGATGATCACGTGAGCGCCGATTTCGGTATTGTCGCCAACCTCCACATCGGGTCCGACAAGGCTATACGCCCCGATCGAGACATTGGCGCCGATCCTCGCGGACGGATCGACGAGGGCTGTCGGGTGAATCATTGCTGAATATCCCGCTTGGCGCACATGAGCCTGGCTTCAGCGACCACCGCTCCGTCGACCCGAGCTTCGGCCTTGTATTTCCAGATACCGCGCATCTGGCGCTCGATCTCGACGTGCAGGTGAAGCTGGTCTCCCGGCATGACGGGCTTCTTGAAGCGCGCCTCGTCGATGCCGACGAAATAGAAGACCGAATTGGGATCCGGCTTTTCCCCCATGGTCTTGAAGGAAAGGATGCCCGCTGCCTGCGCCAGGGCTTCCATGATGAGCACTCCGGGCATCACCGGATGGTGCGGAAAATGTCCCTGGAAGAACGGTTCATTGATGGTGACGTTCTTGTAGGCGTGAATCGACTTGCCGACTTCCAGCGCGACGACGCGATCAACCAGGAGGAAAGGGTAGCGATGGGGAAGATGCTCAAGGATTCCGTGAATATCCATTTAATCAATCCTTTCTGTTTATTTTTTCAAGTAACTTCTCAATATCTGAAACGCGTTCCGCCAAACGACTCAGGTGCCGAATCTGCGCTGCATTGTGCAACCAGCGATCATGTTCTTCCAAGGGGAACAGGGCGGTGTACTTCCCTGCGCGCGCAATACTCTTCATGACCATGCTGCCGGGGGAAATCACCGTTCCCGAAGCAATGTCGAGGTGCCCCAGAATCATCGCCGCCCCACCAATCATGCACCCTTCGCCGATCCGCGTACTGCCGGCGATGCCGACGCATCCGGCGATGACACTATGGGCGCCAATGCGGCAGTTGTGACCGATTTGAACCTGATTGTCGACTTTGACGCCATCACCCACCGTGGTGTCTTCCAGGGCTCCCCGGTCAATGGAGGTGTTGGCGCCGATTTCCACGTCGTCGCCAATAATGACACGCCCAATCTGCGGAATCTTGAGCCATCGGCCGCCCTCCGGCGCAAAACCAAAACCGTCCGCCCCGATGACGGCCCCGGAATGAATGATGGCTCTTCGTCCGATGACGCAATCGCGATAGACGGTGACGCGGGGATATAGAACGCTGGCCTCGCCGATACAAGCGCCGTCCTCGATCACGCAACCGGCATGCAGGTGCACGCGTTCGCCGATCACGACCCGTTGGCCGATGACCACGCCCGCACCCACCGAGACACTCGCCGGGATGGGCGATTCAAGCACCGCCGTTGGATGTACGCCGGCCTCTCGGGGCGAATCCGGATTGAGAAGCGCGGCGACGCGGGCGTAGTAAGCGTAGGGGTTCGCGGCGACGATGCGCGCGCCAGAAAAGCTCCCCGCCACAGCGGGGGCCAGAATGACCGCGCCAGCTCGCGTGGAGTCGAGTTGTGGCCGATACTTTGGGTTGGCAAGAAATGCGATGTCTGAGGGGCCCGCCGAGGCCAACGTCGCAACCTGGTTGACGCGTGTTTTGCCTTCTCCAAGTACATCGCCGCCCAGACGGGCGGCGATGTCATCGAGCGTGTACCCCTGTGCGACGGGGGCCGGCATCACTTAGCCTCGGACAGCGCCTTGATCACCTTGTCGGTGATGTCCAAGCGGGGGCTTACCCAGACCACGTCCTGAAGAATGAGATCGTATTTCTCTGTCTCGGCGATCTGCTTGATCGCCTTATTGGCCTTTTCGATCACCGCCGCATTTTCTTCGTTTTGACGAAGGTTCAGATCCTCCCGGAATTCGCGCTGCTTGCGCTGAAATTCCCGCGAGAGTTCGGCAAACTCCTTCTCCTTGCTCCTCCGATCACTTTCGGACAATGTCACTGAATTCTTTTCAAGATTTTCCTGCAAACCCTGCAATTGCTTGGCCATACGCTGGAGATCCTGATCGCGTTTGGAAAATTCCCCCTCAAGCTTCTTGGCTGCTTTCACTGCTGCCGGAGCATCGCGAAATATGCGCTGGGTATTGACGTAGCCGATTTTCAGTTCGGTCGCGACAGCACTTCCCGTCGCGAGCAGGGCGGTCAGAGTGGCGAGGACAAAAACTTTGGCTTTCAACATGATGCTCCCGGATCAAAAAGTCGTTCCCATCTGGAACTGGAACCGCTCGGTCTTATCCCCGTCTTTATCGTTGAGCGGACTGGCCACGCTGAACTTGAGCGGCCCAAGGGGGGAAATCCACGCCGCCGAAATGCCGGTGGAGGAGCGTAACTCTCCTGCGTCAAATTTCTCGCCCTTGGCGTACACGTTCCCGGTATCGAAGAACAGACCCAGCCGCAGGCTCTTGTCCAGGCCCGGGACACCCCAGAGCAGTTCCGCACTACCCACCAGCATGCGATTACCCCCGAGGCGCTCGTCGGTCAGAACCCCATTCTTCTTGTCGCGCGGACCGAGACTTGCACTGGCGTAGCCCCGTACCGAACCGATGCCACCCGCGTAGAAATTCTTATAGAAAGGCAAGTTCTGACCACCAAGCCCATCGGCATAGCCCGCCTGGCCGCTCAGCATGAGAACAAAATCCCGCGTCGCAGGAATGAAATGTTGAATGCTGTATGTTCCCCGGTAGTAGGTCAGGTCACCGCCGGGAACCGCGACCTCCAGTCCCAATTTGTGCATGGTCCCGGTGGTCGGAAAGATGAAACTGTCCTTGCCGTCGCTCACCCAACTGGCGCTAACGGGCAACGAGACATTCGATTTGCCGAATTCATTGACAAACTTTTTGTAGCGATCCGGACTGTCACTGAAGACGTCCACCGAGGTACTGTCGATGCCGGCACCAAAGGTCAGAGCTTCCTTTTCCGCAATTGGGAAACCGAAACGGATACCGCCGCCCGTTGATTGTGTCTTGTAACGACCGACGGTCAAAGAGGTCGGATTGACCGTGCGGTGATAGAAGTCCCAACCCTGGCTGACGCCATCGACGGTGAAATACGGATCGGTGTAGGAGAGCGCGATGACCCGATTGATCTTGCCGGTATTGAGCTGCGTGGTCAGATTTTTGCCGCTGCCGAAGATGTTGGCCTGGGTCACCGACCCCGAGAGAACGAGCTTTTCGGTCGACGAAAATCCAGCCCCCAACATCAGGGTACCGGTGGGCTTTTCCATAATATTGACATTGACATCCAGCTGGTCGGCAGTCCCGGCCACGGGAGGTGTCTCGACATTCACCTCCTGGAAAAGGCCGAGCTTGTCCACGCGCTGCTTCGAGAGCGCAACCTTGCCGGAGTCGTACCATCCGCCTTCCATCTGGCGCATTTCGCGCCGAATGACCTCATCCCTTGTCTTGGTATTTCCAGTGATGTTGATGCGGCGCACATAAACTCGCTTGCCCGGGTCGACAAAAACCGTAAAAGCGACCTGGCGCTTTTCCTTGTCGACTTCCGGTGCGGCATTGATGTTGGCGAAGGCATAGCCCTCTTTTGCGAGACGGTCGGCGACTGCCTTGGTTGAGTCGTTGAGCTTTTCCCGAGAAAACACGTCGCCGGGACGCAGGGTGACCAAGGGCCGCAACTCGCCTTCGCCGAGCACCAGATCGCCGGCGAGTTTCACGGAAGAAACTTGGTAGCGCTCCCCCTCGACAATGTTGATGGTGATGTAAACATCCTGCTTGTCCGGGGATATGGAGACCTGCGTGGATTCGACGTTGAATTCGAGATAACCCCGATTCATGTAGAAGGATTTCAGCTTTTCGAGATCCGCCGAAAGCTTCTGACGCGAATACTGGTCATTCTTCAAATACCAGCTGAACCAGCCAGGAGTCGTCAGCTCAAAGAGGCCAATCAGATCCTTTTCCTTGAAATCCTTGTTGCCGACGATGCTGATTTGGCGAATCTTGGCCGCCTGCCCTTCCTCAATGCTGAAATTGATGCCAACGCGGTTACGTTCGAGGGGCGTGATGGTGGTGGTGACCGTCGCCGCGTACTTGCCGCGGGCAAGGTACTGCCGCCGCAACTCCTGTTCGGCCTTGTCGAGCTGGGAGCGATCGAAGATGCGGCCCTCGGCGATTCCGGTTTCCTTGAGGGCCTTGAGAATCTGGTCTTTCTCGAACTCCTTCATGCCTTCGAAGGCGATCTGGGCGATGGCTGGCCGCTCCTGGAGCACAACCACCATCACGTCCTTATCGACCTCGACGCGCACGTCCTTGAAAAAACCGGTGGCGAACAGCGCCTTGATCGCTTGGGCAGCCTTGTCATCGGAGAGCGTGTCGCCGACACGCACCGGCAGATAGCTGAACACCGTTCCCGCTTCGGTCCGCTGAATGCCCTCGATGCGGATATCCCTGATGGCGAAGGGCTCGAACGCCAGCGCGGGCACCGCGAACAGGCCCGCCAACAGGGAAGCCAGAAGGGTCTTGTTCATCTTCAGCCGGAAAGCAGGCGGTTTATGTCGTTAAAAAAGGCGAAAGCCATCAGGGCCAACAATATGGAAAGGCCGATCTGCTGGCCGATTTCCATGGCCCGCTCGGACAGCGGACCGCGCCTGACGACTTCGATCATATGATACATCAAATGCCCCCCGTCCAGCACCGGGATGGGCAGCAGATTGAGGACTCCGAGGCTGATACTCACGAGAGCCATGAATTTCAGGTAGTAATCCACACCCAAGCGGGCCGATTGGCCCGCATAGTCGGCAATCGTGACCGGACCCGAAAGATTTCTCCAGGACACTTCGCCGGTAAGCATCTTGCCCAGCATGACCAGGCTGAACAAGGACTTTTCCCAGGTTTCCCCGATCGCTTTCGCACCGGCCTCGACGAAGCCATAGCTCACACGTGTGCGCACCTCCCGCTGGGGAAACTCGCTCTCCGCAACCCCGACGCCGATGCGACCAATGGTCTTTCCGCGCTCCTCGACCGGCTCGGGAAGAATCGGCAGCCGCAGAGTCTCGTCGCCCCGCTGCACTTCGAGAAGCAGCGTTCTGCCCGCGGCTTCTCGAACAGCTGTCACCACGTCGGGCCAGATGTCAACGTGCACACCGTTGATCGCCAGAATGCGATCTCCTGAGCGCAAACCGGCCTGCTCGCCGGGGCCACCGGCGCGCACCTCTCCCACCCGGGCAGGGATGGGCGGACGGTAGTACCGGAGGCCGAGACGCGCCATCGCATCTCCTTCCCAGCCCTGTTCGCGGGCGGCTGCCAGGGTTAGGCGACGTACCGATACGTAGCCCCCCTCGTCCCTAACTTCGATTTCGGCGGCGTCCTGATCCACCGCTTTTTGCAGAAGCAGCCAACGAAAGTCGGTCCAGGTTTGCACGGCGGCTCGATCCACGCGGAGCACCAATTCACCGTTGCGCAGCCCCGCCGCGGCGGCGGGGGTGCCCGCCGCCGGCGATCCGACGATTGGCAATAGCTCATTGCTGCCTGCCATGAAGACGCCCCAGTAAAGCAGTATGGCCAGCAGGAAATTGGCGATGGGGCCGGCTGCGACGATGAGGCTACGACGCCCCACGCTTTGACGATTGAAGGCGCGCGTCAATTCCGCCGGCGGCACTTCCCCTTCCCGCTCGTCGAGCATTTTCACGTAGCCACCCAGGGGAAAAGCGGCGAGAACCCATTCAGTGCGATCCCGGCCGGCGGCGTGAGTCCAGAGAGGACGTCCGAATCCTACCGAAAACCGCAATACTTTGACGCCGCAGAAGCGTGCGGCCAGATAGTGGCCGAATTCGTGCACGACGATGAGCACACCGAGCACGACCAGAAAAGCTGCGGCGTAGAGCGGCAGATCGCTCACGGAGCGGCGCACTCCCCGATCATCGCCGACGCGACGCGGCGCGCCTCGAAATCTGCCGCCAGAACGTCGGCGAGAGTCCCCTCCTCGCCGACCGCAAGGCGCTCCAGCGTGGCGGCGATGACTCGCGGAATACCCGGAAAGGAAAGCCTTTTTTCCAAGAAAGCCGCAACGGCAATCTCGTTGGCCGCGTTGAGAATGGCGGGAGCAGTCCCGCCTGCCGCGAGCGCATCGTAGGCAAGTTGTAGGCAGGGAAAACGGCAAAAATCCGGCGCCGTGAAATCGAGGCGAGCCACCTTGAATAGGTCCAACGGCACGACGCCGGATTCGATGCGTTCGGGATAGGCGAGTGCATGGGCAATCGGCGTGCGCATGTCGGGGTTGCCGAGTTGCGCGAGAATGGAGCCATCGACGTAATCGACGAGGGAATGAATCACACTCTGGGGATGAACGACCACCTCGATGCGCTCCGGCGGGCAATCAAAGAGCCAGCGTGCCTCGATGACTTCCAGCCCCTTGTTCATCAAGGTCGCCGAATCCACCGAAATCTTCCGTCCCATGACCCAGTTCGGATGGGCGCAGGCCGCTTCCGGGGTCACCTCGGCCAATGCAGCCTCGGGCGTATCGCGAAAAGGACCGCCGGAAGCGGTAAGCAGGATGCGTCTCACGCCGCAGGCGGCCAATCCGCCAGCAAAACCCTGGGGCAAAGACTGGAAGATGGCATTGTGCTCGCTATCCACCGGAAGAAGCGTCGCGCCTCCCGCGCGAACCGCGGCCATGAAGAGTTCTCCGGCCATGACCAGCGATTCCTTGTTGGCGAGGAGAATTTTTTTCCCGCTCCGCGCCGCGGCCAGCGTAGGTTCTAGGCCTGCCGCCCCGACAATGGCCGCCATTACCGTATCGACGACCGGGTGGCCGGCCAGTTCGATCAATGCTTCGCTCCCGAATAGGACTTCGGTGGTCACACCGACGGCGGCAAGCCGCCGCGTCAACGCCGTGGCAAGTTCGCCGTCACGCAGGACCGCGTAGGCGGGCCGGAATTCGCAGCACTGTTCGAAGAGACGATCGATCTGGCTATGGGCGCAGAGGGCAAAGACTTCGTAGCGATCGGCATGGCGGCGCACGACATCGAGCGTGCTGACACCAATGGAACCAGTACAGCCCAGGACGGCAATACGCTGCCTCCTCATCCTTTGGCGAATCCGTAAAGCAACCAGAGGCAGGCGACGGTAGGCAGCGTTGAGGTGAGGCTGTCGATACGGTCCAGGACGCCCCCATGTCCCGGCAGGAGTCCGCTACTGTCCTTCAGGCCCACCTGTCGCTTCATCAAGGACTCGAACAAGTCGCCGAGAATGCTCACGGCGGTAATTAAGATAAGGCCGGGAATCCAGAAGAGCAGGGAGCCCTCGCCCCCCAGGAGACCCTGGCGCAGGGCTAGACCATAGACGACCACTGCCACCGTCGCACCCAGGGCACCTTCCCATGTTTTGCCAGGGCTTACGGAGGGCGCCAGTTTGTGCCGTCCCCAGGTCTTTCCGGAGAAATAAGCAGCGATGTCGGCAAGCCAGACCACCGCCAGAATGGCGAGCAGCATTCCGGGACCAAGGACACGCAACTGTACGATGGCGAGCCAGGTGGGAACAACGACCACAAGCCCGACCAGGGCACCGCCCACGCGGCCCGGCCACTTGAAACGCAGCCAAAGTGGCACGATGACCAGCCAGAACGCCAGCGCAGGCGCGTAGATTGCCAGGGATTGAATGGGCGCAGTCACATCGATGAGCTCCGGCCTGCCCAACGCAACGCCTATGCCGAAGGCGAGCACGGCGCCACCGAAAACCACGCGCTTGCCGCGCGCCCAGCCGACCAGGCCACCCCACTCCCAGGCGGCCGCGCCGGAAACGACGGCCATCAGGATTGCCCAATGGGTCTGCGACAGAAAAAATAGCCCCGGCAGCAGTACCGCCAGAAGAAGTACTGCGGTGACGATCCGGGTTCTAAGCATGGGAAGGGGTGACCGCCGAGTTTGGCCCGAGCTGCTCGCTGGTACGCCCGAATCGACGCTCCCGCCGGCGGAACGAGTCGATGGCGGCATCCAGGGCGATACCGTCGAACTCCGGCCAGAGGAGATCTGTGAAGTAAAGCTCCGTGTAGGCCAGCTGCCAAAGCAGGAAATTGCTGATGCGCTGCTCGCCGCCGGTGCGGATGAAGAGATCGGGCTCCGGCGCAAAGTTCATGGCAAGGTAGGGGTCGAGGTCCGTCTCGCACCATGCCACCAGCTCCGGCCGCGCCTGGCGCAACCTATTGGCGGCCTGAACAATGTCCCATCGCCCGCCGTAATTCGCCGCCACGGTCAGTTGGAGGCGCGTATTGACGGCGGTCTTTTCTTCGGCATCGTGGATTAGTTTCTGCAGCGCCGGATCGAAGCGTTGCAGATCGCCGACGATACGCAGGCGCACACCATTGCGATGCAGCTTGGCCACCTCCTGCTGTAGCGCCTTGCCGAACAACTGCATGAGGAGACTCACCTCCTCGGGCGGCCGCCGCCAATTTTCCGAGCTGAAGGCAAATAAAGTCAGGTACTCCACTCCCCGCTCAAGGCAGGCCTTGACCATTTCGCGGACCGTCTCGACCCCCTTTTTATGGCCTGCGAATCGAGGCAGGAAGCGCTTCTTGGCCCAACGTCCGTTGCCGTCCATGATCACCGCGACGTGGCGCGGCACCGACCCCGTGGCGGGGACTTCCCGGGTCGAACTGGAAAAGAATGACATGCGATGCGGGCCGGATCAGACCTGCATCAACTCGGCCTCTTTTTGGGCCAGGATCTTGTCAACTTCAGCGACATAGCGGTCGGTGAGCTTCTGGATGTCATCCTGGGCGCGGCGCTCGTCGTCCTCGGGAATTTCGTGCTTCTTGAGGGCGTCCTTGAGATGCGTGTTGGCATCGCGCCGCAGATTGCGGATGGCCACCTTGGCGTTCTCGCCCTCGTGTTTGACCACTTTGGTGAGATCGCGGCGGCGTTCCTCGGTGAGCGCGGGCATCGGAACGCGGATCAGTTCGCCCTGAGTGGCCGGGTTGAGGCCCAAATCGCAATCGCGAATAGCCTTCTCGACCTTCTGAACCATGTTCTTTTCCCAGGGCTGCACCCCCAGGTTGCGGGCATCGATGAGGGTGATATTGGCGACCTGATTCACCGGAACCAGGGAACCGTAATAATCAACCTGAACATGATCAAGGAGCCCTACATGGGCTCGACCGGTGCGCACCTTGGCGAGATCGGCCTTGAGCGCGTCGAGAGAGCGCTGCATCTTGTGCTCGGCGGTCTTTTTTAGTTCGGCAATCATCTCGTCCTCTCTCAGCAATAGACAAGCGTGCCTTCATCTTCACCGCATACCACCCGCTTCAGGGCGTCCCGCTTGAAGATGGAAAACACGTTGATAGGCAATTTCTGGTCGCGGCAAAGCGCGAAGGCCGTCGCATCCATGACCGCCAGGTTGCGCGAAATCGCTTCGTTGAAGCTGATGCGGTCATAACGCGTGGCCGTGGCGTCCTTTTTGGGATCAGCGGTGTAGATGCCATCCACCTTGGTCGCCTTCAGCACGATTTCCGCCCCGATCTCCGATCCCCGCAAGGCAGCCGCCGTATCGGTGGTGAAGAAGGGATTGCCGGTTCCCGCGCCGAACACGACGATCTTGCCTTCTTCCAGATAGCGGATGGCCTTGCCGCGAATATAGGGCTCGACCACCTGTTCGATATTGAGCGCCGACTGGACGCGGGAATTGAGCCCCGCCTGGCGAAAGGCGTCCGACAAGGCCATGGCGTTCATCACCGTGGCCAGCATGCCCATGTAGTCGGCCGTGGCGCGATCCATCCCGGTGGCTGTTCCGGCCATGCCGCGAAAGATGTTGCCCCCGCCGATGACGACGCCGATCTCCACGCCCAGTTCAACCACCGTCTTGATCTCTCCTACGATGTCCGCAAGGGTCTGCGGATTAATGCCATAGGCGTCGTTACCCATGAGGGCTTCGCCGGAAAGTTTCAAAAGGATGCGCTTGTAGCGGGGCGTGGTCATCGGCGGGTCTCCCGTCCTTACTTCTGGGTGGCCGCTGCGGCCTGGGCGGCCACTTCGGCAGCGAAATCGGCGACCTTCTTTTCGATCCCCTCACCCACCACGTAGAGCGTGAAACCGGCAACGGTAGCGCCCTTCTGCTTCAGGAGCTGCTCGACGGTCTGCTTGCCGTCCTCGGCCTTGACGAAGACCTGGGCCAGCAAGGTGACTTCCTTTAGGTACTTCTGCACTGTACCGTCGGCAATCTTTTCCAGCATGGCTTCCGGCTTGTTGTCGGCGCGCGCCTTCTCGATGGCGATGCGACGCTCGGTCTCGATCAGATCGGCAGAAACGCCGGACGCATCCAGGGCCTTGGGCTTGGATGCGGCAATGTGCATGGCCAGGTCCTTGGCTAGTTGCTCGTCGCCTCCGACGACGTCGATGACGACGCCGATCTTCGAGCCGCCGTGGACGTAAGAAGTCAGCCGGCCCTTGGCTTCCAGCCGCACGAAGCGACGGATCGACATGTTCTCGCCGATCTTACCCACCAGCGCGGAACGGGTGGACTCGACGGTGCCATCGCCCATGGGCAGGGCGGACAGGGCACCCACGTCGGCTGGTGCCTTGGTGGCCACCAGCTCGGCACACCCCTTGGACAGGGCGATGAATTCGTCGTTCTTGGCGACGAAGTCGGTTTCGCTATTGACTTCGATCATCGCGCCCAGCTTGCCGTCACCGGACAAGTAGAGTCCGACCACGCCCTCAGCGGCGACGCGGGCAGCCGCCTTGGTAGCCTTGTTGCCGAGTTTTACCCGGAGGATTTCCTCCGCCTTGCCCATGTCCCCGTCGGCTTCGGTGAGCGCCTTCTTGCATTCCATCATGGGTGCGTCGGTCTTGCCGCGCAGTTCCGCCACCATGCTTGCGGTAATTGCCGCCATTTTTTCTCCTAGATGCTTGAGAGGTGCAGGGCGAGAGGTGAGAGGCACCGCCCCCCACACCTCGCGCCGCACGGTTTATTCCGCGGATTCTTCCTCGACTTCGACGAACTCGTCGTCGCCGCCGGCCGCCACGATTTCCTGAACCACCTGGCTGCGCCCCTCCAGGATGGCATCCGCGACGCCACGGGCGTAAAGACGGATGGCACGGGAGGAATCGTCATTGCCCGGGATGACGTAGTGGACGCCTTCCGGAGAATGGTTGGTATCGACGACGCCGATGACCGGGATACCCAGCTTGCCGGCCTCGGTCACGGCGATCTTGTGGTAGCCAACGTCCACGATGAAGATGGCATCCGGCAGACCGGTCATTTCCTTGATGCCGCCGATGGACTTTTGCAGCTTCTCCATTTCGCGACGGAAGGTGAGCGCCTCTTTCTTGGGCATCTTGTCCAGATCGCCGGCCTCGACGGCCAACTCCATGTCCTTGAGGCGCTTGATCGAAGTCTTGACCGTCTTGAAGTTGGTCAGCATGCCACCCAGCCAGCGTTGATCCACGTAGGACGCGCCGGCGCGCTGGGCCTCCTCGGCCATGATTTCACGGGCCTGGCGCTTGGTTCCGACGAAGAGGATGTTGCCACGACCGGAAGAAAGCTTCTTCACGAAGGCCATGGCCTCGTTGTACTTGGCCAGGGTCTGTTCGAGATTGACGATGTGGATCTTGTTGCGGGCGCCGAAGATGTAGGGAGCCATCTTGGGGCTCCAGAAGCGGGTCTGGTGGCCGAAATGGACACCGGCCTCCAGCATTTGACGCATGGTCACGGACATTTGAAACTCCTTTAAGGGTTGAACCGCCACCCGCCGTCAACGCCCACCATTCTTGGATTTCTGGCGGACACCCTTAATCGGCGGATGTGAGGATTGGACGGCGGGCATGCCGCCCGACGCCGTTTGACCGGGCACGTGCCCGAAAAAACTTTTGGATTGTACTATGGAATCGCCCGTGTCAGAAGCCTTGCGAGGGATTCAGGCCGCACCCTTGAGGGCCAGGAGTTGCAGCATCCGCCGTAGGTAGGGCTCCCAATCCGGCATCACGAGGCCGAAGTCGCGCTCTAGGCGGGAGCAGTCCAGGCGAGAGTTGCGCGGACGCCGCGCCGGGGTCGGATACTCGGCGGTGGAAATGGCGCGGATTGCTGCCGCTTGAAGGCGGAGATCGAATCCCTGGGCAGTGGCGAGGGATACGACGCGGCAGGCGAAGGCGTGCCAGCTCACCGGATTGGCCGCGGCGAGATGGTAGATGCGGGTCTCCCGGTCCCCCAGGAGATTTGCGCGGCGCACCGCGGCGAGGGCCAGCCCGCTCACCGTGGCGATCAACGCCGCCGGCGTCGGGCTGCCGGTTTGGTCGGCCACGACGTTGAGGGATTCCCGCTCTCCGGCGAGCCGCAGGATTGTCTTGACGAAATTACCCCCCCGCGCACCGAATACCCAACTGGTCCGGAAAATCAGCGCCCGGGCACGGGCTGCGGCGATGGCCTCCTCGCCTTCGCGCTTGGTGCGACCATAGACGGATGCGGGAGCCGTCGCATCGTCCTCCCGATAGGGACTCTCCTTTTCGCCGTCGAAGACGTAATCGGTGGAGTAGTGAATCAGGAGACTGCCCAACCTCGCGACCTCCTCGGCCAGCACACCAGGCACCTCGGCATTGATGCGACGAGCAAGATCGGGTTCGCTCTCGGCTTTGTCGACTGCGGTATAAGCAGCGGCATTGACGATCACCGAGGGTGCCGTGCGGCGCACGGTGCTGCGCAGCGATTCAAGGTCGGCGAGGTCGCAGTCCTCGCGATTGAGCGCGACGACGGGTCCATGGGGAGCGAGGGAGCGCTGGAGTTGCCAGCCGACCTGGCCATCGCGGCCAAGGAGAAGTATGGTCATGAAAATCCTTTCAAAAATCCGGAACTGCAAGGCGGCCGCCAGTATGCCGCCCGTGCCGCGCTTTGAGAAACTGGACGCATAATTTATCCTTCGCCCCTTCCCCACCGCCCCCCAAAGCAAAACTCATGGGCATCCAGATCAAGACGTCAGACGCGATCGCGAAAATGCGCATCGCCGGGCGCCTGGCCGCCGAAGTTCTCGATTACATAGAGCCCTTCGTCAAGGCCGGCACCACGACAGAGGAACTCGACCGTCGCTGCCACGACTACATGGTCGATGTTCAGGGGTGCATCCCGGCGCCCCTCAATTACGCGCCTTCCGGTTACAAGCCTTACCCCAAGTCCATCTGCGCTTCGGTGAATCACCAGGTCTGTCATGGTGTTCCGGGCGACCGGGTGCTCAAGAACGGGGATATCGTCAATCTCGACATCACCACCATCAAGGACGGATTCCACGGCGACACCAGCCGCATGTTCGTGGTGGGTGAAGGTTCGATCCAGGCCCGCCGGCTCTGCGAGATTACGTTCGAATGTCTCTGGCTGGGCATTTCCGCCGTCCGGCCTGGCGCTTTCCTCGGCGACATCGGCGCGGTGATCCAGAAGCATGCCGAGAAGAACGGCTATTCGGTGGTGCGCGAGTTCTGCGGCCACGGCATCGGAGAGCGTTTCCACGAAGAGCCTCAGGTGCTTCATTACGGCAAGACCGGTACCGGCGTCGAACTCCGGCCCGGCATGATCTTCACCATCGAACCGATGATCAATGCCGGCAAGGCCGCGATCCGAGAACTCGCTGATGGCTGGACCATCGTCACCAAGGACCATAGCCTGTCGGCCCAGTGGGAGCACACCCTCGTGGTCACCGAGTCGGGTTACGAAGTGCTGACCGTCTCCGCTGGAACTCGCCCCAAGCCGGACTGGATCAAATGACTCCGCCGGATGTCGCGGCGCTGCGTGCCCAAGTCAAGGCGGACCAGGAAGCGCTGCGCCGGGAATACTCCGAGCACGGCGAGGCCCGCCGTCTCCTGGTTTCCCGCTGCGCGCGGGTCGATGACGTGCTGACCCGGCTTTGGAAGGAAATCCGTTTTCCAGCCGGTCTCGCGCTGGCCGCCGTGGGCGGCTACGGCCGCGGCGAGCTCTACCCCTCTTCGGACGTCGATCTCCTCATCCTGCTGCCCGCCGAGCCAGACGCCGCCCTGCAAAGCCGCCTGGAAACCCTGATCGGCTGTTTCTGGGACATCGGCCTGGAAATCGGTCACAGCGTGAGGACCATTGAGGAGTGCCTGATCGAGGCCGAGAAGGACATCACCGTCCAAACCGCACTTCTCGAATCGCGCCTGCTGGCAGGCAACAGCCGCCTGTTCACCAAGTTCGAGCGCGCCCTGCGCGACCAGCTCGACCCGCTCCACTTTTTTCAGGCCAAGCGGCTGGAGCAACAGGAGCGCTACCTGCGCTACGCTGAGACACCTTACAGCCTGGAACCCAACTGCAAGGAATCCCCTGGCGGTCTGCGCGACCTCCAGGTGATCTTCTGGATCGCCCAGGCCAGCGGTTACGGTGCCTCCTGGGCGGACCTCGAACGCTGCGGCTTTCTCACCAGCGAAGAAATGCAGCACGCCGAGCGCTGCGAGGACACTCTGCGCCACCTGCGAATCCGCCTCCATCTGCTCCTCGGCCGGCGGGAAGACCGACTGCTCTTCGACTACCAGAACACCCTCGCCGCCCAATTCGGCTTCGAAGCCACCGAAGCCCGGCGAGCGTCCGAGCAGCTCATGCAGGGCTACTATCGCAACGCCAAGGCGATCACCGGCCTCAACACCATCCTCCTCCAGAACATCGGCGCCGCCCTGCACCCGAACCGGGATCAGGCGCCGCAGATTCTCGACGACCATTTCCAGTCGATCGGCGAATTGCTCGACGTGCGCGACGAGGCGCTCTTCGAAAACCGGCCTGACGCCATCTTCGACGCCTTCCTGCTGATGCAGGAGTTCTCAGACTTGAAGGGCATGACCGCCCGCACCCTGCGCGCCCTATGGCGCGCGCGCGAGCGCATCACGCCGGAATTCCGCGCCAATACCAGCCACCGCGCCCTCTTCCTGCGGCTTTTCCAAAGCCCTCGCGGCGTCGTCCACGAATTCCGCCGCCTCAACCAGCTCGACATCCTGGGAGCCTACCTGCCGGCCTGGGGACGCATCGTCGGGCAGATGCAGCACGACCTTTTCCACGTCTACACCGTGGACCAGCACATCCTTCAGGTCCTTCGCAACCTGCGGCGCTTCACCATGGCCGAATTTGCCCACGAATATCCGCTCTGCTCGCGCATCATCAGCGATTTCGAGCGCCACTGGCTGCTCTACGTCGCCGCCCTCTTCCACGACATCGCCAAGGGCCGCGGCGGCGATCATTCCGAACTGGGCACCCTGGACGCCCGCGAATTCTGTGAAGATCATGCCCTTCCCCAGGAAGACAAGGAGCTCGTCGTCTGGCTGGTGAAGAACCACCTGCTCATGTCCCAGGTGGCGCAGAAGGAAGATCTCACCGACCCCGAGGTCATCGCCGCCTTCGCCGCCACGGTGGGCGACTCACGCCGTCTCAGCGCCCTTTATCTGCTCACCCACGCCGACATCCGCGGCACCAGTCCAAAGGTCTGGAACAACTGGAAGGGCAAGCTCCTCGCCGACCTCTACTATCAGACCCTGCATCGTCTGGGGCAGGCAGACACGCCGCCCGCCCACGGCATCATCGCCGATCGTCGGGCGGAAGCCATGCGTCTGCTGCGCTATTTCGCCCTTTCCGGCACCGTCCATGAGCGTCTCTGGAGCCAGCTCGACACGGTCTATTTTCTGCGCCATTCGGCGGAGGAAATCGCCTGGCACACCCGCTCCCTCCATTACCGCATCCACAACGACCAGCCGGTCGTCCGCGCCAAGCCCAATTCCGAGGGGGACGGCCTGCAAGTCATGGTCTATACCCGCGATCGCCCGGATCTCTTCATCCGCATGGTGGGATTCTTCGCCCGCAACGCCTATAACATCGTCGACGCCAAGATCCACACCACCCGCCACGGCTACGCCCTTGACAGCTTCGTCGTCCTCGATGTCGCCGAACGAGACAACGACCGCGAAATGGTCGGCTTCATCGAGCATGAACTCGCCGAACGTTTGCTCGTCGACGGCCCCCCAGACACCCCGACTTCCGGGCGCCTTTCCCGTCAGGTGCGCCACTTCCCCATCGAACCGGAAGTTGCCATCCGCCCCGACGAAAAGGGCGCCCACTACATCCTCAGCCTGGTCGCCGCCGACCGCCCTGGACTCCTTTACACCGTCGCCACTACCCTCGCCGAATTCGGCGCCAACCTCCACACCGCCAAGATCGCCACCCTCGGCGAGCGGGTCGAGGACGTCTTTCTGCTCAGCGGCGGCGATCTGCGCAGCAGCGCGAGCCGCATCCAGCTTGAAACCGGGCTGATGGAGCGTCTGAAGGTTTGAGCACCTGGCGGGACGTCATCGCGCGCCACGGCGAGCGCGTTGATCTTGCATTCTCCCGCGGGCAGCCTAGGCTTTTCTCGGGAGCAATGTCAATTTCCGGAGCCGCCATGGTCCCTGCCATCCCCCTGCCGCAGCTTGGCCGCATACCGCCCTGCGTCGCCGTCGTGATCTCCGCCCTGCTCGTCATTTTCCCGACGGCAGCCCACGCCGACGCCTACAAATGCCGCAGTCCCGACGGCAGAACGGTAATCTCCAGCGAGCCGTGTGGAGCGGCGGACCGCACGGAGAGCGTCGCCCCGGCGGAGAAGATCAGCGCCGAGCAGAAGGCGGAAGCTGAACGGCAACTCGCCCGCGACCGCGAAACCGCCGCCTCCCTCGAAAAAAACCGCATGGCCGAGGAAGAGCGCAGCCGCGGCAGCGGGGGCGACCGCCTGGCCGAGGAGGAGTCCGCCCGCCGCAGCCGTTGTCTGGAAGACGCGCGCCGGGAACCCGACGCCGTCCTGCGCGCCAATCTCATCGCCGCCTGCCAGGGCGTCGCGCCGGCCAATCCTACGGTGGTGCAACAACCGGTCTATATCCCCGTCGTCCCGACACGCACGCCGCGCTCACGGGACGAACCCTGCAGCGGCCCCCACTGCCCGGGCGCCGCAACGCCTCCCACCCCGACGCCCACCCCCTCCCCCGGCGGCGGTAAAGCTCGCTACGGCCCCAGCGCCGACAAGCCGGTCCGCCAGGAATGCCAGCCGGTGGGAGGTGTCATCCGCTGCAACTGAAGGGGGCAGGCTCGCTGTCTTGGCCGTGGCGCAGCGAGCGGTGGGTTCGTCCTGCGCCGTGATCAGCCCTTCCGGCATCCCTTGGTAGCGCCGCATAGCGGCCCCCATCGTGGAAGGCATCAGGGCCGTCACCGCAAAGCCGGAGTGCCGTTGCGCCTTGGTCACCCGGCCGGTCTCACCCAGGTTGGTGTAGACGAAGGCGCCGAGCGCTTTGCCGCTGATCAGGAGCCGGCCCAGAGGCGTTGGAGGCTCGGTACCGGGGAGTTTCGTCGATGACGAGAGGCCGTGTCAGACCGACATGCCGAGCGGCTGGACGACATCCGGGCGCCCCACAAGGCACTCGATGGTCGCGCGCACGCGGCCCATGGCGTCCTGGAGGACGTGCTCCAGACTGTCGAAGTGGATGCCATGCAAGCTGCTGGCGCGGCCGGCGGCATGGTTGGCGACCACGTTGATCGCCGCGTAGGGCAGGTCAAGCTCCCGTGCAAGAACGGCCTCGGGCATGCCGGTCATGCCCACCACGTGGGCACCGTCGCGCTCCAGACGGTCCACTTCGGCGGCGGTTTCCAGGCGCGGCCCTTGGGTAGCGGCGTACACGGCGCCGTCCTTGATCTCGACGGCAACCGCCGCCGCCGCCGCCGCGATCCGCAGGCGAAGGTCGCCGTCGTAGGGTTCAGTGAAGTCGACGTGGGTCACGGGCGTTCCGCCACCATCGAAAAAGGTGGATTTGCGGCCCCAGGTGTAGTCCAGGATTTGGTGAGGAAGGACGATGTCCCCTGGGGCAAGATCGCCGCGAATCCCGCCCACGGAAGCCACCGAGATGATTCCGGTCGCGCCGTTTTCCCGAAGGGCCCAGAGGTTGGCGCGGTAATTGACCATATGGGGCGGGATGGTGTGGCCGTAGCCGTGACGGGGAAGAAAGAGAGCCGGCTGTCCGCCGATCTGCCCGAAGACAATGGCCCCCGAGGGTTCGCCGTAGGGGGTGCGCACCACTTCCCGGTGCGAGACGTCGAGGTTGGAGAGGGTGGTGAGCCCGCTGCCGCCGATGATTGCCAGCATGGTCAATCCTTTCGCGATGCCATCAGCGAGGCCAGGGTCGGCACGACGCTTTTTAGGGAGGGGTGGGACCGGCGGATTTCCGCCAGATCGACGACCTTGCCCTCCAGCTTGCGGTAGAGGGCGTCGGCGCGGGTGGCGACAAAAGGCAGGTCGGCCAGGGTCTTGCCGAGATGGTAGCGGACCAGGGTGTCGCGTCCGATGTCCTTGGCCTGCCAGGGAATCGCCGTGCGGTCGACGAGGTGGAGGCGACGCACGGTCGGCAGCGAGGCGGCCAGTTCGGCCACAGTCCGATGAACTTTCTCGCGGTAGGCGGCCACCGCCTGGCCCGCGTCGCTGGGCAGGGCGCCCGTGGTTTCCGCGGGCGCGCCCATGAGCCAGCAGACCACAGTGTCCGCCCTGAAGGCTTCCAGGCTGGCGCGGGCGGCGTCCTCCAGGGTGCTGAGGTCGGCGGCCAGAAACTCCACCGGCGCCTCTCCGGAGACCTTGGCCCGCGCGCTCTGCAGGCACTCGGCGAGGGAGTCGACGGCCAGGACCGCCAGTCCCCGCCGCGCCAGCGCCGCAGTGCCGAAGCCCACCCCGCATCCCAGATCGAGGATGCGCTCGCCCTTCACTAGGGAAGCCATCCAGTCGTAGTCCCCGCGCCGGGCGTAGCCCTCGCCCTCGTTTTCCCAATAGGCGAGGAAATCCGCCACCGTCGCGCCGCTCATCTCACTCCTCCTTCAGGGCGTAGATCGCCGGCAGATGCCGCCAGGCGCCGCGCACGTCCATGCCGAAGCCGAAGACGAAGCGATCAGGAACCGGCAGGCCGACGAAATCGGCGCGGATAGGCTTGTCCAGACCATTCTCCTTGTCGACAAAGACCGCCGTGAGGACTTCGGCCGCCCCCAGGCGGCGCAGGCTGTCCTTGACCGCAGCGAGGGTGATGCCCTCATCGAGGATGTCATCCACCACCAGCACCGTGCGCCCCTTGACCGAGGTCCACGGGGCGATGCGCCAGGACAGTTTTCCGCCCTGGGTATCCGGCCCATAGCGGGTGACGTGCATGTAGTCGAAATCGAGGGGGAAATCGAGTTGGGGCAGGAGTTGCCCGGCAAACATGAGTCCGCCCGTCATCACACATAGGATGAGGGGGTAACGCTCCCCCAGCGTAGCCTGGATTTCCCCGGCCACCCGGGTCACCGCCTCGCGCACCGCCTCGGGGCTATGCACCCGTTCGGCGGCGGCGAGAATCGCTTTGGCTTCGGCTAGCTCCATCAGCTTCGATCCCGGTTTCTCAAATAGTCGGTGAACTCTTCGCCCACCTCGGCGTGCCGCTGGCCGAAGACCACCGTCGCCTGGAGGTAGCCGAGCTTGGAGCCGCAGTCGTAACGGGTTCCCGCGTAGCGGTAGGCGAGCACTTGTTCTTCGTCGAGCAGGCGGGCAATGCCGTCGGTGAGCTGGATTTCCCCGCCGGAGCCGCGGCCGATGCGCTCCAGGTGATGAAAGATGCGGGGCGTCAGGATGTAACGGCCCACCACTCCGAGCGTCGACGGCGCTTCCTCGGGCAAAGGCTTTTCGACGATGCCCTCGATGCGCTCCAGGCGGTCGGCCAGGGCCGCGCTCCTGACGATGCCGTAGCTGCGCGTCTCTGCCCGCGGAACGTCCTGCACGCCGATGACCGAGGCGCCGTGCCGGGCGAAGACATCCGCCATCTGGCGCAACACCGGCGGCTCTCCGTCGAGCAGGTCATCTGCCAGGAGAACGGCAAAGGGCTCGTCGCCGATCACCGGCGCCGCGCAGAGCACCGCGTGGCCAAGCCCCAGGGGCTCCGCCTGACGGATATAGATGCAATTGATATCGCGGGGAATCATGCTGCGCACGAATTCGAGCATCTCGGTCTTGCCGCGGTTGGCGAGTTCGTTCTCCAACTCGTAGGCCTTGTCGAAATGATCTTCGATGGCACGCTTGGAGCGGCCGGTCACGAAAATCATGTCGGTCACCCCGGCGGCCACCGCCTCCTCCACAGCGTACTGGATGAGGGGCTTGTCCACGATGGGCAGCATCTCCTTCGGACTCGCCTTGGTCGCCGGCAGGAAGCGGGTGCCCAGGCCGGCCACCGGGAAGACGGCCTTTCTAATGTTTTTCATTAGGATTACTCTATAACTAATTGTTTTATTGGAAACATTTATTCATTAATCGCCGCACCCGAGGCCAGCAGCGCCTGCAATTCTGCCTCATCGATGACCCGAACGCCCAGTTCCTTTGCCTTTTCGAGTTTCGATCCCGCCTCTTCGCCGGCGACGACGTAATCGGTCTTGCGGGAAACCGATCCCGCCACCTTGCCCCCGGCCGCTTCGATCCTGTCCTTCGCTTCATCGCGTTTCAGATTGGGCAGGGTGCCGGTCAGGACCAGCGTCTTGCCGGCCAGAGGCCGCGGCCCGGCCAACGGAGTCGTTTCGGGCCAGTGGACACCGGCGGCGATCAGTCCGGCGATGACCTCCCGGTTGTGGGGCTGGGCGAAAAAGGCGGCGATGCTTGCCGCGACCACCGGTCCCACGTCGGGCACCTCCTCCAGACGCTCTGGCGTGGCCGCCATGAGGGCCTCCAGAGAGCCGAAATGGCGAGCCAGATCCCGCGCGGTGGCCTCACCGACGTTGCGGATCCCAAGGGCGAAGACGAAGCGCGCCAGCGAAGTCGCCCGGCTGGCCGCGATGGCTTCCACCAGATTGGCGGCGGATTTGTCGCCCATGCGTTCGAGGTCCGCCAGAGTCTCGCAGCTCAGCCCGTAGAGATCGGCCGGCGAATGAACGAGCCCAAGATCGACCAACTGTTCGACCAGCTTGTCGCCCAGGCCCTCGATGTCCAGCGCCCGGCGGGCGGCGAAATGCAGCACGGCCTGTTTGCGCTGGGCGGGGCAATAGAGACCGCCGGTACAGCGGGCGATCGCTTCGTCCGGTGGCTTCTCGATGGCCGAACCACACTCCGGGCAGCGCGGGTGCTCGCGCAGGAGTTCCCAGGCCGGCTGCGCGGGGGTCAGCAGATCGGCCATGGGGCGCTTTTCGGCGACCACGGCGACCACTTCCGGGATCACGTCGCCGGCCCGCCGCACGATGACCGTATCGCCGGGCCGGACATCCTTGCGCCGCACCTCGTCCTCGTTGTGGAGGGTGGCGTTGGTCACCGTGACACCGCCGACGAAAACCGGCCGCAGGCGCGCCACCGGCGTGATGGCCCCGGTTCGCCCGACCTGGACGTCTATGGCGATCACCTCGGTAATGGCCTCTTCGGCCGGGAATTTGTGGGCGATGGCGAAGCGCGGCGCCCGCGATACGAAACCGAGCCGATCCTGGGCGGCGAGCCGATTGACCTTATAGACCACCCCGTCGATGTCGTAGGGCAATTCCCGCCGTTTGCCCCCGATTTCCCCGTAGTAGCCCAGGAGGCCGTCCACACCCCGCACCACACGTCGCTCCGGCGCCACCGGAAATCCCCAGGCGGCAAGCCGCTCGAGGATCTCGCTCTGGCTGGCAACGGCGAACCGGTCGGCGCCCTCCCCCACCCCGTACGCGAAGAACGACAGGGGACGAGCCGCCGTGACACGGGAGTCGAGCTGCCGCAATCCTCCGGCGGCGGCGTTGCGCGGATTGACGAATTCCTTTTCTCCCCGCGCGCGCTGGCGGGCGTTGAGCTTTTCGAAGGCGGCGCGAAAAAGCAGCACCTCGCCGCGCACTTCGAGGAGCGCCGGCCAGCCGCCGCCAGAAAGCCGCAGGGGAATGCTGCGCACCGTCCGCAAATTGGCGGTCACGTCCTCGCCGGTGGCGCCATCGCCGCGGGTGGCGCCGCGGATGAAGACGCCGTCCTCGTACATCAGATTGATCGCCAGGCCATCGAACTTGGGTTCCACGGCGTATTCGACCACCTCGCTCGCCTCGATGCCTTCACGCACCCGCTGGTCGAAGGCGGCGATCTCGGCGTCCGAGAACGCGTTGTTGAGGGAAAGCATGGGCCGGCGGTGGACGCAGGGGGCAAACTCCGGCACGGGCGCCGCGCCGACCCGACGGGTGGGGGAATCTGGAAACGCCAGCGCGGGATGGGCCTCCTCGATCTCCTGCAACTCGCGGAACAGCCGGTCGTACTCGGCATCCGGAATGGTCGGCGCGTCGAGCACGTAATAGGCGTGGTTGTGGCGTTCGATTTCCTGCCTCAGCCACGCCGCGCGTTCCGGCGCCTGGGTCACTTCCGGCGCCATGAGGCGACCCCCCGTTGCGGCGCCCGCGGGGGCCGGGATTCCCCGGTAAAAGCTGTCCGGTTGCGGAGAGCCAAGGCGCAAAACCCGTCAGGCAAAGAGGCGCAGCGCCTGCGGGCCACCGGCAGGCAACCCCCAGGCGGCCATGATGGCCTGTGGTTTGATGACAAATTCGCGGCGGATGTGATCGATCTGCGCCTCGCCCAGGGGCTGTCGATTGTCGTCCACCAGCACGCCCTGCAGGGTATCGGCGAAGCGCCGCGCCAGTTCCACCATCTGATGAAAAACCCGCTCGCCGTGATCGACCCGCGGCACGTCGAGCACGAAGGTCAGCCCGTGGGTGCTGAGGCTCTTGATGGAATCTGCGGCAAACAGGGTGCTCTCGAAATTCTGCAGGTGGAACTGGACCCTTCCGTCGTCGTCGCGGCGGGTGAAAACGCCGTCGTGGCCCAGACTCATCCCCGCCGCCTCGGCCAGGGCGCGAATCTTGGTCCCGGAAAAAGCCAGCCCCTGGCTCACCAGATTGACGCCGATTTCCAGATCGACGGACGCGCAGAAGCGATCGAGCTCAAGCGCCTGATCGAGGACACGGCTGGGCGGCATGTCGGCCACTGCCATCAGTTCGTCGGCCAGGGCCTGCATGGCGCCAGTGAATACCGCGAGGTCGGCGTCGCTCAGGGGGCCGCGACGATCCGCGAGTTGCAGTCCGATACGCAGGCGCCGATAGGCGAAGTGGGCGTCGTCCAGGATCGGCTCCCACTCCCGCGAACGTTCATTGAAACCGATCCAGTGAATGCGCTTGCCGACCCGCTCCAGGGCGGCCGCCTGGGAGGAAAGGATCGCCGAGCCGGGCACCGCCTCGACCAGTTCGAGGGTGACGATGAACTCGGTGCGCGGGTCGAGCAGCGCGGCCGGCACTTCGCCGGCGGCAATGCTTTGGATTTCTTCGGAGGCTTCTTCGCCGAAGGCCCGGCCGATTCCCGCCCCGGACTCGCCCAGGCTCCCGTCGCGGGCAATATCCTCGAGGGGTTCGACGCGGACCTTGAGAGCCTCGCCGTCTTCCGGCACCGCCACCGCGACGGCCCCCGCCATCGCCGCCACTTCGTCGCCGAACCCGGGCTCATGCCGACCACCGGCGGCTCGGGCCGCGTCCCCGTCGCTGCGCGCGCCCGCCTCGGGCGGCTCGCCATCGAGGAGGACATCCGCGTGCCGCGACTTCATCACCTTCTCAGCCAAGGCGCGGGCCTTCCTGTCCTGCCATGCGTTATAGGCCAGCACGCCGGCCACCGCCGCCGCGCCCAGCCCGATCAATCCCATCTGGAGTTCGGTCATTACGCCGCTTCCCTCATCTGCAATGCTTCCTGGATATCCACTTCAACGACGCGGGAGACGCCGGATTCCTGCATGGTCACACCGACCAGCTGCTCGGCCATCTCCATGGCGATTTTATTATGGGAAATGAATAGAAATTGTGTCTGTCCGGACATTTTCCTGACCATGGCGCAGAAGCGCTCCGTGTTGGTGTCGTCCAGCGGCGCGTCTACCTCGTCGAGCAGGCAGAAGGGCGCCGGATTGAGCTGGAACATCGAGAACACCAGGGCAATGGCTGTGAGCGCCTTCTCACCGCCGGAAAGAAGGTGGATGGTCGAATTCTTTTTTCCCGGCGGTTGCGCCACCACCTGCACCCCCGCGTCGAGAATCTCCTCCCCGGTCATCACCAGTTCCGCCCGCCCTCCGCCGAAAAGTTCCGGGAAGAGCCGGCCGAAGTGGCCGTTGACCGTATCGAAGGTGGACTTGAGCAGATCGCGGGTCTCGCGGTCGATGCGCCGGATGGCGTTTTCCAGGGTTTCCATCGCCTCGGCAAGGTCCGCCGCCTGGGCGTCAAGGAAACCCTTGCGCTCGCGCGCCGTCTCCAGCTCCTGCAGGGCGGCGAGGTTGACCGCGCCCAATTCGGCGATGGCGTTGTGCAGACGGGTCAATTCCCCTTGCAGCGCCGCCGGGCGCGACGCCGCCGCCAGTTCGGCCAGCGCCGGCGGCAAGGCTGCCTCGTCGGCCCCTGCTTCCCTCAATTGAACGGCAAACTGCTCGGCGGATAGCGCCGCCGCCTGCTCCTTGAGTCGCAGGTCGCCGATGCGGGCACGTAGAGGTTCCAGGCCCGCCTCGATGCGCTGGCGCTGCTCTTCGAAGCCGCGCAGGGTGGCAGTCACCGCCTCCAGGGCATCGCGTGCCCCGGCTAGCGCCTTTTCCCGCTCCTGCCGGACCTCCAGCGCTTGTTGCAAGTGGTCTTCCACGACGTCCGGCGGCTGCGCGGCGACCTGCTCGGCACACTGGACACGGTCGGCGTCGATGCGTGCTAGCTCGCGCTGGGCCTGGGCTTGCTGCACGAAGATGTCCTGCAATTTTCCCGCGCACTCGCGCTCCTTGAACTGCGCCTCCCGCAGGGCTCGATCGAACTCCGCGTTGCGCTCCCGCTCGGCCCGCACGACGCGCTCGGCCTCGTCGAGACGGCTGCGGGCGCCCGCCACCAGCACCTGGATGCGCGCCAGCCCTTCGCGCACCTCGGCGATCTTCTCGTCCGCCGCCATTTCCCGCTCGCGCTCGCCCTCTTCTTCCTCGGCAAGGTCGGCCAACTGATCCTGCACGCGTTCCCGCTGCTCGCGATATCGCTCGGCGGCCTGCCCGATGCGCAACACCTCAAGCTGCATGGCATGGACGCGCTGCTGCCGATCAGCGACGTACTGGCGCAGTTCGGCAATCGATTCATGCGCCGCCTCCAAGCGGCCCTCGGCCTCCAGCAATCCCTGGCGAGCGGTTTCGGCGGCCTCCTCGCCGGCAGCGATGCCGAGGCTGAGGGCTTCGATCTCCCGCTGGCGTTCAAGGAGACCGTGCTCGCTCTTGTCCGGTGCGAAGAAGGCGACGCTGCCCCGGCTCACCAGATCGCCCCCCGGGGTCACCAGGAGCATGCCCGGGGCGAGCTCGTGCCGGCGCGCCAGGGCGGCGTCGAGAGAAGCCGCGGTATGCACTCCCGCTAGCCAGTCGGCCAGCACGGCGGCGATGCCCGGATCGTCGCAGCGCAGACGCTCGACGAGGCGCTCGCCGCCCAAGGCAAGGCCACCGGCCAGCGGCAGCATCACGGTGAGGCGGGCATCGGGACGATCGTGGAGCCAATCGGAGAGTTTTTTCGGATCGTCGCAGGCTACCGCGTTTAGCCGCTCGCGAAGCACCGCCTCGACCGCATCTTCCCAGCCGGCCTCGACATGCAGCCGCTTCCAGAGGGGAACGGCGTCCTCCAGGCCATGGCGCCTCAACCATTCGGGGAGCCTGCCCGCATCGCGGGCCCGGGCCTGCATCTGCTCCAGCGCCGCCCGCCGGGCTTCGCCGGCCGCCAGTTCGCGGCTATGGCTCTGCAGGGCCTCCTGGGCTGCACGGCGGGCCGATTCGAAGGCGGGGATTTCCCCCTGGAGGGCGGCCAGATTTTCCTGATCGCCGGCCAACTCCTCCCGCAACAGGGCGAGTTCCTCCTCCCGCTCGGCCAGCTCCGCCGGATCGGGCGCCGCCAGGTCCGCGGTTTCCTCGCGCAGGCGCTCGCGGCGCTGGGCAATGGCCTGCAAGGCCCGCTGAGCGTGGGACTTGTGGGTCAGCTCCACTTCCAGTCGCTGCTCGCCGTTGGCGGTGCGGGTGCGCAGGCGGTTCAGCTCCTCCTGCGCCTGGGCATGGTTTTCCTCGACCTGGGGGGCGATGTGCATCTGCTCGCGCAGCCGCGCGTCGGCCTCGGCGACCCGCAGGCGGGCGGATTCCTGCGACCCCTCCCAGCGCAGGCGATCCGCAGCGAGTTGCTCGGCGGTCTGGCTCCAGTGGGCGAACTCGCCCTCCAACTGCGCGAGGCGGGATTCGAGCATGCGCCGCGAGTCGCGACGATGGCGTATTTCCGCCTCCAGACGGGCCACTTCGGCATTGGCTGCGTAAAGATCGCTCTGCGCGGCGTGCAGGGTCTCGCCCGCGGTGAAATGGGCTTCGCGGGTGGCCTCCGCGCGAGCTTCCGTTTCCCGCAGGGCGGCCAACTGAGCTTCCAGATCGGTGCTCGCGCGCTCCACCTCCAGGGACGCCTTCTGGCGCTCTCCTTCGGCCTCGCGCTTCCTGAGCAACCAGAGCGCCTGCTGCCGCACTGCCGCCTGCTCGTTGAGAGCGTGATAGCGGCGCGCCACCTCCGCCTGGGATTCCAGCCTCTCCATCTGGGAACCGAGTTCGAGGCGAATATCCTCGACCCGGGCCAGGTTCTCCCGCGTATCCTCAAGGCGACCCTCGGTCTCCTTGCGGCGCTCCTTGTAGCGGGTAACTCCGGCCGCTTCCTCCAGGAAGACCCGCAAATCGTCGGGACGCGCCTCGATGATGCGGGAAATCATCCCCTGGCCGATGATGGCGTAGGCCCGCGGCCCGAGGCCGGTGCCGAGAAAGAGGTCGGTGATGTCCTTGCGCCGGACTTTGAGGTTGTTGATGAAATAGTCCGATTGCCCGTTGCGGGTGAGAACCCGCTTGACCGCCAGCTCGGCGTACTGGGACCACTGTCCGAGCGCACGACCGAGGGAGTTGTCGAAGATCAGCTCGACAGAGGCCCGCGACACCGGCTTCCTGCCGGTGGTGCCGTTGAAGATCACGTCCTGCATCGACTCGCCGCGCAGCTCGGAAGCCTTGGACTCGCCGAGCACCCAGCGCACCGCGTCCATGATGTTCGACTTGCCGCAGCCGTTGGGCCCGACGACCCCGACCAACTGCCCGGGCAAGGACACCGCGGTGGGATCGACAAAGGACTTGAAGCCGGCGAGTTTGAGCTTGGTGAGACGCATACGGATAAGGCGGAGCCAGGCCGCCCCGCCGTTAAGGAGGTCGCATCATAACACCGACCCCGCGTGCGCCGTTTGGCCCGGCACGCCGCGATGCCCGGGGCGATTGCCGCAACGTCTTGTGGGAGCTAGTATTCGCTCGGAGTCAGGCGACGGGGGCATAGGATGGAAATCATGGGATCACAATGCCGAAGCGCAGCCGAACCCCCTACAGGAGAGCGGCGGTGAGAGCGAAGGCCTCGACTCCGGATGCCCGTTTTCTCACCCGCGCCCTCGACCTCGCCTGCGCCGGCAGCGCGGCCGGTGATGGCGGCCCCTTCGGCGCCTTGGTGGTACGCGACGGCGAGATCATTGGCGAAGGCTGGAATCGGGTTCTGGCCAGCCACGACCCCACCGCCCACGCTGAAATCCTCGCCATCCGCGCCGCCTGCGCGCACCTTGCCCACCACCACCTGGAAGGCTGCGTCCTCTACGCCTCCAGCGAACCCTGCCCCCTGTGCCTTTCCGCCGCCTACTGGGCGCGCATCGCCCGCATCGTCTACGCCAATCCCAGGGCCGAGGCGGCGGCGGCCGGCTTCTGCGACGATCAGCTGTACGGCGAACTTTGCGCCGCCTCCGCGCAGCGCGCACTGCCCTGCACCCACTCGCCGATTGCCAACGCCGATAGGCCATTTCGCGAGTGGCTATTGCTCCCCCAGCGGACAATCTACTGATGCAGCCGGTCCCAAAACCCGCCGCACTGCTGAAGATCGCACTCCTGCTCGCGTTCACCATAGACGGCGCCCTCGACACTGCCGTCGCGGCGCCCTCGGGAATCCTCTGCCGGATCGAATACGGCGGCGAGACGCGTCTCCTGCGGGCGGCCCCCCAGGAGTCTCCGTACTCGGGTGAGACCCATTCCGTGGGCTCCTTTTTTCGCCTCCGTCTGGTTCTCGAAACGCCCCGGGAAGGGACGGCGCTCTTCAAGATCTACGTCTATGCCGACGCGGACGACGGGCCTGCGCTGATCCACCAGGCGATCCAGCCCATCCCACCGGCCAGTAGCGCGCCCGCCCCTTACGGATTCACCGGCTTCAATCTGGTCTACGAACCGCTGCGGGACGGCGAGCTTGGCTACTGGTGCGCCCTCGAACCGGCTGCTGGAGACGCGCGATGACCGCCCCGCTCACGGTGGTCCGCCTTGCCGTCCTCGCCCTGGCGGCCTGCGTGCTGCTTCCCGCCGCCCAGGGCGAGCCGGTACGCCTGGTGTTCGCCGGCGACGTGATGCTTGCCGACGGCCCCGGACGCCTCGTCGCGGCGGGCGGCGATCCCTTGCTTCCCTTTGCGCGCATCCTCGCCGAGGCCGATTACGCCATCGCCAATCTGGAGTGCGCCATTGCGAGCCAGGGCCAGCCTAGGCCCAACAAGATATTCAGCTTCCGCGCCGACCCGGCCGTCATTGCCGTGCTCAAGGGGCGCTTCGATGCCCTCGCGGTGGCCAACAACCATTCGGGCGACTACGGCCCGGGGGCGTTTCTGGAAACCATCGATCACCTCGCCGCCGCCGGCATCGCGAGCTTCGGCGGCGGTCGCGACCTGCTCGCCGCCCACCGCCCCCTGTGGATCGAACGCCGCGGACTGCGCATCGCCGTGCTCGCCTACAACGAATTCAAGCCGCGGGCCTTCGAAGCCGGCCCGGACTGGCCGGGAATCGCCTGGAGCGAGGACAGCCACGTGATCGCCGACATCCGCGCCGCGCGGGAGGCCGGGGCCGATCTGGTGATTCCCTTCATGCACTGGGGCTGGGAGCGGGAGCCGGCCCCTGGCGAGCGGCAGCGGCAACTCGCACGCCTGATGATCGACGCCGGCGCCGACGCGGTGGTCGGCGGTCACCCCCACGTCACCCAGGGCGTAGAACACTACCGCGGCAAGCCCATCGTCTATAGCCTCGGCAATTTCGTCTTCGACGGATTCGACCTTCCGGCCGCGCGACGGGGCTGGGTACTCTTCCTCACCCTCGACAAGGCCGGAGTCATCGCCTGGGAAACGCGGGCCGCGGTCATCGACGCCGAAGGCACACCCCACCCGGCCCCCGGCGAGGCGACGCCCTGCGGCTGGGCAGGCGAGCCTGGGATAAGGGATTGCCTCAATCCGGAGCCGGCGCCCCTGCCCCCGCCAGTGGCCGGAAGCGCGCGCGAAGAAGCTCGCTGATGGAGTGGCTCGCGACAACCGACGCGCCACCGCAGGATAGGGCGCGGGGTTGCGCCGCGGGTCTGGGAATCGTTCGCTTCAGTAGGCGGCGATGATTGCCAAGGTATCGTCGTCGAGGCAGTTGCGTGCGGCGGGAAAGACCTCGTTCTCCTCGAATTGCACGTGGCTGCAGAGGAGATCGGCGAAACTGTCCAGGAGCGATGGACCGGGATTCGCCAGGGCGGCCACCGCCTCCCGCATCAAGCGGTGTTCCACCAACGCGCGGCTGGCAAGACCCCCGTGGCCGGCAGTGCGCAGGGCAGGCAGAAGCAGGGCCTCTTCCAGGCGAAAATGGGCATCCAACTCTTCGGTCATATGCCGGATCACTTCAAGACCCACGGCGGCGATACGCTTGAGATCGCCGCTGGCCGTTGCCTGTTTGACGTCCGCCGCCAGTTTGACGGCGTGGTAGTGGACCTGAGAGAGAGCGATGAATTCACGGCCGGTTTTCATGGGGGGACATGCTAACGGCTTGGCAAGCCAAGCGCTTGACTTCGGTCAACCGGAGCGGTCTTACTGGTAGCGCAGCGCTTCGATGGGGTCGAGGCGTGCCGCCTTGCGCGCCGGGTAGAGGCCGAAGAATATCCCCACCCCCGCCGCCACCGCGAAGGCAACCAGCACCGAGCCGCCAGAAATGACGATCACCATGTTGCTGAGGGCGTTGATCAAGAGGGCGATGCCGATTCCCAGCAGGAGGCCGATCAGACAGCCGGCGACCGAGATGATGATGGCTTCGAGCAGAAATTGCAGCAGGATGTCGCGTTCCCGGGCGCCAATGGCCATGCGGATGCCGATTTCCCGGGTACGCTCGGTGACCGACACCAGCATGATGTTCATGATGCCAATGCCGCCCACCAGCAGGGAAACCGAGGCAATGGCGCCCAGAAGGAGGGACATGGTGCGCGTGGTTTCAGCGGCCGAATCCGCCACGGCGGCGAGATTGCGGATATAGAAATCGTTCTCCATTCCCTCCCGCAGGCGGTGCCGTTGCCGCAGCAGGGAAACGATCGATTCCTCCACCCGGGGCATCGCCTCCAGGCTGTCCGCCTGCACCATGATCATGCGCACCGATCCCAGGAAGGGGGTGCCGAAGACCTTGCGCTGGGCCGTGGTAAGCGGAATCTGGAGGGAATCGTCCTGATCCTGGCCGTTGAGATTCTGTCCCTTGCTCGCCAGGACGCCGATCACCACGAAGGGGCTTCCCTGGATGCGGAAAGTCTTGCCAACGGGATCCTCGTCCCCGAAGAGGTTTTTCACCACCGTTTGCCCCAGGATGGCAACCCGGGTTGCGGAACGCACATCGGATTCCGAGAAGGCGTGGCCCGCCACCACGTTCCAGGAACGGGCGTCGAGGTAGGCGGGCACGGTGCCGACGACCGAGGAATTCCAGTTGTTGGAACCATAGACCAGTTGCCGCGTCCCCTGATGAACGGGGGCGACATTGATGACCCCGTCGAGTTCGGCAATGGCCGCGGCATCGGCAATATTCAGGGTGGGCGCTCCCGCGGACCCGCTGCGCACCCCGCTGCTCGTGAAGGAGCCGGCAAGCACCACGAAAAGGTTGCTGCCCATGGTGGCGATCGACTGCTGCACGGCATACTGGGCCCCCTGGCCGATGGCCATCATGATCACCACCGCCCCCACGCCGATGACCATGCCCAGCATGGTGAGCGCCGTGCGCAGGCGGTTCGCGCCCATCGAGCGCCAAGCCTCCCAGAGCATGGCTTTCAACACGCTGGCTCCCGATGCGGCGTGGGCAGATCGCTGACGATGGCACCATCGCGGAAGCGCACCTGGCGGCGCGCGTGGTCCGCGACGTCCGGCTCGTGGGTCACGAGGACGATGGTAATGCCTTCGGCGTTCAAGGCCTTGAAGAGCGCCATGATCTCTTCGCTTGTATGGCTATCCAGATTGCCCGTCGGCTCGTCTGCCAGAATGAGGCTCGGCCGATTGACCAGCGCGCGGGCGATGGCCACCCGCTGCTGCTGGCCACCGGAGATGCGATTCGGGAGCGAGCCGGCGTAACGGCCCAGGCCAACCCGGCTGAGCAGCTCCCGCGCCCGGGCTCGGCGGGTCTCGGTATCCGTGCCGGCGTAGACGAGGGGCAGCGCGACGTTGTCCTCGAGGCTCATGCGGGGCAGCAGGTTGAAGCCCTGAAAAACGAAGCCGATGGTGCGATTGCGCAAACCCGCCAGCTCGTCGTTGCCAAGTCGGGCGACATTCCTGCCGGTCAGGAAATAGTCTCCGGTGCTGGGCGTATCCAGGCATCCGAGCAGGTTCATGAAGGTGGATTTGCCAGAGCCCGATGGCCCCATGATGGCGACGAATTCGCCCGCTTCGATGCTCAGATCGACACCCCTCAAGGCAGGAAACAGTCCTGCCTCGGTCAGGTAGGACTTGCCCAGGCCGGCGACCCGAATGACGGATTCGCCCATCAGAAGAGGCGCATCCCCACGCTGCCGGTGGGGCGGGCGGTCACCGTGTTTTCGCCGATCGCCACCTGTGCGCCCGGCTGGAGATCGCCCCCCGTCACCTCGGTATTGCGATTGTCGGTAATGCCCAACTGGACGGAGACAGGTTTCAATTCCCCCTGCGCCAGAACATACACGGTTGCCGAACCGCTCTCCTTCTTCCGGCGACCCGTGCCATTGCCCCCGCCAGCCGCTGCCGGTCCCGCCTGCGATGCTGCCGATGCCGATTTTTCGGCCGGTTTCTCGCGATTTTCGACCGGTCTGAAGCGCAGGGCGGCGTTGGGCACCAGAAGCGCGTCCTCACGGCGCGCCACGGCGATGTTGGCGTAGGCGGTCATGCCAGGGAGAAGCACAAGTTCGGGGTTATCGACGGCGACACGCACGTTGTAGGTGACGACGTTCTGCTGATTCGTAGGGTTCAGACGAATCTGCCGCACTTCGCCCTGAAAATTTCGGCTGGTGAAGGCGTCGACGGTGAAGCGTACCTTCTGACCTTCGCGGATATTGCCGATGTCGGCCTCCGCGAAGCTGGTGTCGATGGCCATTTTCGACAGGTCGCGGGCAATCTGGATGAGGGTGGGGGTCTGAAAGCTGGCCGCCACCGTCTGCCCCACATCCACCAACCGGGCGACGACCACGCCGGAAACCGGAGACGTGATGACCGTGTAATTGAGATTGACGCGGTCCTTATCGGCCGCCGCGCGGGCCTGGGCAAGTTGGGCTTGGGTGGAACGCAGGTTTTGCAGGGCCTGATCGTATTCCTGACGGGAAACGTATTCCTTTTCGAGAAGGACTTTCATGCGTGCTTCGTTCGCCCGGGCGAGATCGTGGCTCGCCGAGACGTTGGCAACATTCGCCGCGCTGGCCCGCGCCTGAGCCTCCAGCAGAGCCTGATCGAGTTCAAGGAGCGGCTGTCCCTGCTCGACCTTGTCATTGAAGTCGACGTAGAGTCGGCGCACGGTTCCCGAAACCTGCGTACCGACATTGACGAGGATGAGCGGATTCAGGGTGCCATTGGCGGAAACCGTCTGGACGACCTCGCCGCGGCCGACTTCCTGGAATTTGTAACGCTGCTCCGGCGCCTCGGCGGCGCGCTCGCGCCACAGCCAATAGCCACCGCCGGCGATTCCCGTAACGAGAAGCAGCGCGAAGAAGCGCCTGCTCAGGAATAACTTCATCATCGTTTTCCTTCTCCCGCTGCCTCGAGCAGGCCGTAATCGAGGGTGCCCATGGCCTGAGCCAAAGTCGCCCGGTTGACGTTCCAATCCAGTGCGGACTGGATGCGCTGCTGCCGGGCGGACGCCAGGGCGCTTTGGGCGCTCAATACATCAAGGATGCTACCGACACCTGCCTTGTATCGTCCCAGGGTAACAGCCGCCGAGGCCTCGGCGCTGGCGACCAGATCCGCCGTGGTCTTCAGGGTTTCGCTGGAGGTCAGCAGGCCCTGATAAGCCTTCCAAACGTCCAGGGCCACCTGCTTTTCGAGGCGCTGGCGCTGGGCTTCCCGAACCTCGGCCTGGGCGCTCGCAGCGCGCACGCGATAGGTGGTGGTAAAGCCGGAAAACAGAGGAACGTTAAGGCTAAGCCCGACGCTGCCGCCGTGGCTGCTGACCCCGCCAATCTCCTGCCACGTGGGACCGGCGCCCAGACTCAAGGTCGGCAAGCCGGCACCCCGGGCCGCCGCCACCCCCGCCTGCGCCGCCGCCAGCTGGGCTTCCGCCGCCCGCAAATCGGGACGCCGCTGGCGTGCTTCGCCGATCAGCGTGGCGAGATCGCCGGAAAAGCCCGCATCGGGAACTAGGATTGGAATGTCGGCCAGCGAGTAGGCCTGCTGGGCGTCGAATCCCATGACGTTGGCCAGGCTGCCGTAGGCGGTTTTCAGGTCGCCCTCGGCACGGATGCGGTTTAGGCTAGCCTGAGAGGCAGCCGTCTGCGCCTGCAAACGATCCGCGGGAGTGGCGACACCGACCCGGTAACGGGTGTCGGCAGCAGCAAAACTCTCTCTCGCGGCTCGTTCCGCCTCCTTTTGTGCTTCTACCGAAGCTCGCCCCGCCTGGACCCCGTAGTAGGCCTGGAGGGCCGCAAGAAAGAGCGATTGCACGTTGGCGTCCTGGCTGGCCGCAGCCGCCGCCAAAAGCTGGCGGGCGTTCTCGACATTCGCCGCTCGAGTGCCGAAGTCGAAGAGGAGCCAGGAGAGCGTCAGCGCAGCGCTGCGCTGGTTGTGGCCGGTGCCCTCGCTCCAGGCGCGTGCGAGGCTGCCCTGGGCGTCCAGGCTGGGCAGCCAGGCGGCCTGCGCGACGCCCAGGCCGGCCGCCTGGACCCTGGCATTCGCCCAGGCTTCGCGCGTGATTGCGTTGTTGCAGAGCGCCAGATCGACGACGTCGATGATCCCCAGGGGAGTGGCGGGCAGTGCATCGGCGCAGGGCGCCGCCCCAGTTCGTCCGGCCAGGGCGGGGGAAGGCCTGAGCGGAAGCCCAGCCTCGGTGGCGAGAGGATCGTCGAGCGCCCGCGCCATGGGTTCTGCCGCGGCCGGGGGAACCGCCAGGAGCATCACGAGGGGCAGGAATGAAACCGGGACACGCATGGCCGGAGCAAGCAGAGTGCGACGGATGGACTGCGCGCAGTTTATCCGGTCAATGACCGGCCGGTCATTATCTTCCCTGTTACGGTTTGTATGGACCGGCATCGTCTCCAGACCTCCCCTGTCTTCAGCCATTGCTGCCATGCGGTAAAATCCGCGCCCATGCTCTATCCACTCATCCGCAAGTTCTTCTTCGCCCTCGATGCCGAAACCGCACACGGCATCGGCATGAGCGGCGTTTCCTTCCTGCACGCGACGGGTTTCTCGCGCCTGCTCGTCAAGCCCGTCCCCCCCTTCCCCGTCGAGGTCATGGGGCTGCGCTTCCCCAATCCGGTCGGCCTGGCCGCCGGGCTGGACAAGAACGGCGACCATATCGACGGCCTGGCCGCCCTCGGTTTCGGTTTCCTCGAAATCGGCACGATCACGCCGCTGCCCCAGCCCGGCAATCCGCGACCGCGCCTTTTCCGCATCCCGGACGCGCTGGCCATCGTCAATCGCATGGGATTCAACAACGACGGCGTCGAACGCTTGCTGGAAAACGTGCGCGCCGCCCGCTTCCCAAAGCAGGGCGGCATCCTCGGCATCAACATCGGCAAGAACGCCGCGACTCCTATCGAGCGCGCCGCCGACGATTACCTGATCGGCCTCGACAAGGTTTACGACGCTGCCAGCTACGTGACGGTCAACATCTCCTCCCCCAACACCAAGAATCTGCGCGAATTGCAGAAGGACGCCGCCCTCGACGACCTCCTGGGGCAACTGAAGGCCCGCCAGGCCCGGCTGGCCGATCGCCACGGCCGCTACGTCCCCATCGCCCTGAAGATCGCCCCTGACCTCGACGAGGCTCAGGTGGTGACGATCGCCGACGCCCTGCGCCGCCATCGCATCGACGGCGTCATCGCCACCAACACCACCCTCTCCCGCGAGGGGGTCGAAGGACTGCCCCACGCGGACGAAGCGGGCGGCCTTTCGGGCGCGCCGGTCTTTCGCCGCTCCACCGACCTCATCCACAAGCTCGCCACCCGCCTCGCCGGCGAACTGCCGATCATCGGCGTCGGCGGCATTCTCTCGGGTGCCGACGCGGCCGAGAAAATTCGGGCGGGCGCTAGTCTGGTCCAGTTCTACAGCGGGTTCATCTACCGCGGCCCCGACCTGGTGGGCGAAGTCGCCGAGACCCTGGCGCAGGTGCTGAAAAAGCCCGCCAGACCGTAAGACCGCAATGCCGTCGCGGTTGTAGCGACCGCGGCAATCCCGGATAATTACGGCTTCCCGGCCTGCCCACCATGACCCATTACCTCTTCGTTCTCGTCGGCGCCATCCTCGTCAACAACGTCGTCCTGGTGCGCATTCTCGGCCTCTGCCCCTTCATGGGCGTGTCGAAGAAGCTGGAAACGGCCTACGGCATGGGCGCCGCCACCACCTTCGTGCTCACCCTGGGCACCGGGGCGAGCTGGATCATCGACACTTATCTCCTGGTCCCCAACGACCTCGTCTATCTGCGCACCCTGGCCTTTATCGTTACCATCGCCGCCTTCGTGCAACTCACCGAGATGGTGATCCAGAAGACCAGCCCCACCCTTCATCAGACTCTGGGCATCTACCTACCCCTCATCACTACCAATTGTGCGGTGCTCGGCGTTCCTCTGCTGGCCCTCACCGCGAAGTACGACTTCCTCGCCTCCCTGCTCTTCGGCGCCGGCAGCTCCATCGGCTTTTCGCTCGCCCTCATCCTCTTTGCCGGCATCCGCGAACGCATTGACGGCGCTGACGTCCCCCGCCACTTTCAGGGCAGCGCCATCGCCCTGGTCACCGCCGGACTCATGAGCCTTGCGTTTATGGGCTTCGCCGGCCTCGACAAGTATCAATGATCACCGCCGTCGCCGTCATGGCCCTGGGGGCGATCATCCTGGGCTTCGCCCTGGGCTACGCCTCGATCAAATTCAAGGTCGAGGGCGACCCCCTGGTGGACAAGATCGACGGCATCCTGCCCCAGACTCAGTGCGGCCAGTGCGGCTACCCGGGCTGCCGCCCCTACGCCGAGGCCATCGGCAAGGGCGAGGCCGACATCAATCTTTGTCCCCCCGGCGGCGTCGAGGGGGTGCGCCGCCTGGCCGACCTCCTGGGCCGGGAAGTGAAGCCCCTCGAAGCCGAGGAAAAACCCAAGGCGGTGGCCTTCATCGACGAAAACACCTGCATCGGCTGCACCCTCTGTATCCAGGCATGCCCGGTGGATGCCATCGTGGGGGCGGCCAAGCAGATGCACACCATCGTCGCCCCTCTATGCACCGGCTGCGAGCTCTGCCTTCCCCCCTGCCCGGTAGAGTGCATTGCGATGCTCCCGATCACTGAAACCGTCGACAGCTGGAAGTGGAAGTACCCGGTGATCGAGATTCGCCCGGCTTCCCTGAAGAAGGCGGCCTGATGCTGCAACTGTTCAAGTTCAAGGGCGGCGTCAAGCCCGCCACCCACAAGGCGGATTCGGTTACCTCGCCCATTGCTCCGGCTCCCCTTCCCAGCCATGTGGCAATTCCGCTGCACCAGAGCATCGGCGGCACGCCGCGGCCCACGGTCCAGGTGGGAGAGAGGGTCCTGAAGGGCCAAAAGATCGGCGAGGCGGACGGCTGGATTTCCGCCGCCGTGCATGCCTCCACCTCCGGCACCGTGGTCCATGTGGGCTCCCAGGTCGTTCCGCATCCTTCGGGCCTCGCCGCCCCCTGCGTGGTCATCGAGCCGGACGGTCGGGACGAATGGATCGCGCGCACGCGGGTGGATTATCGCGCTCTTGCCCCGGAGGCGGTGCGCGACCTGCTGCGCGAGGCAGGCGTCGTCGGACTGGGGGGCGCCGTGTTTCCCACCCATGGCAAGCTCACCGCCTCGAAAACCGTTCCCATGGAGGAACTGGTCATCAATGGGGCCGAGTGCGAACCCTACATTACCTGCGACGACCTCCTGATGCGCGAGCGCGCTGAGGAAGTGGTGCGGGGTGCCGCCGTCTTCCGCGACCTGCTGCAACCGAAAAAGCTGCTCATCGGCATCGAGGACAACAAACCCGAGGCCGTCGCCGCCATGACCGCTGCGGTGCGCGCGGTGGGCGAAGACTTCCAGGTCGTCGCCGTTCCCACCCGCTACCCGGCTGGTGGCGCCAAGCAGTTGATCCGCGTCCTGACCGGCAAGGAAGTCCCGGCCTCAAAACGCTCCACCGATCTGGGCGTACAGTGCTTCAACGTCGCCACCGCCTACACCGCCTGGCGCGCCCTGGCCCACGGCGAACCGGTGGTCTCCCGTCTGGTCACCGTCACCGGCAACGTCGCCCGGCCGCGCAATTACGAAGTCCCCATCGGCACCCCCTTCGACGAATTGCTCGCTCTGGCCGGCCCGGGTGCTGATACCGACGGCGTCATCATGGGCGGCCCGATGATGGGCTTTCTGGTGCCGGACCCTCGCGTTCCCGTCGTCAAGGCCACTAATTGCCTGATTGCCCACTCTCCCGCGCTCTTCCCGAAGAAGGCGCCGGAAATGCCCTGCATCCGCTGTGGCGAATGCGCCCGCGTCTGCCCCCACGAGTTGCAACCCTTCGAAATGTACTGGTTCTCGCGGGCGCGCAATTTCGGCAAGACCCAGGAATACAAGATCTTCGATTGCATCGAATGCGGATGCTGCTCCTACGTCTGTCCGAGCCGCATCCCCCTCGTGCAGTATTTCCGCTTCGCCAAGAGCGAAATCTGGGCGAGGGAAGCGGAAAAGAACGCCGCCGACTCCGCCAAGGGCCGCTTCGAGTTCAAGCAGTTTCGCGAGGAACGGGAAAAGCAGGAAAAGGCCGAAAAACTCGCCAAGGCGGCGGCCGCCCAGGCGGCCAAGAAGGCGGCGGAAGCCGCCGCAACGACCGGCGAAGCCGCGACACCAGGCGAAGCGGCGCCCCCCGCACCAGCTCACGACCCGGAAAGCACTCGCAAAGCGACCATCCAGGCCGCCATGGAGCGCGCCCGCGCCCAGCGGGAAGCCGCCCAGCCCCGCAATACCGACCATCTAACCCCGCGGCAAGAGGCTGACATCGCGGCCGTGGAAGCGCGTCGCGCCTCGGCAAGCGGCAAGGACGAGGCCGAATAGCCCTGCCCCCATGGAATTTTCCAGCCCCCCCTACCTGCTCAAAAACGCCAGCGTCACCCGGGTCATGGCCCGCGTGCTGCTCGCCCTTGTTCCCGCCATCGTCGTCTATGTGACGGTGGTCGGCGCCGCCATCCTGATTCAACTGGCCGTCGCCACCGCCGTCGCGCTGGCGGCGGAAGCCTGCATGCTGCGCGTGCGCGGCAAGCCTCTGGCACCCTTCCTGAGCGATGGATCGGCGGTCGTCAGCGCCTGGCTCATCGCCCTCGTCTTCCCGCCCCTCGCCCCCTGGTGGCTGGTTGGCGTCGGCACCCTTTTCGCCATCGTGGTCGCCAAGCACCTTTACGGCGGTCTCGGACAGAACCCCTTCAATCCGGCGATGGTCGCCTTTGCCATGTGCATCGTCTCCTTTCCGGCGCTCATGTCCCAGTGGCCGGGCCAAGGCCTGCAAATGAGCATCGCCGACCAGGCGGCGATCATCTTCGGCCTGCTGCCCCGGGTGGACGCCCTGAGCGCCGCGACTCCCCTCGACGCCCTCAAGACCGCCCTCAAGCTGGGGGAGGAAGGCGTCGATGTGGTCGCGCTGCTGGCCGACCAAAAAATCTATGGCCATTTCGCCGGCCGCGGCTGGGAATGGATTGCCCTCGCCTATCTCGTCGGCGGCCTCTGGCTCCTGCAACAGAAGATCATCACCTGGCAGGTTCCGGTGGCCTTCATCGGCGCCCTCTCCCTCATCTCCGGCGCCCTCGCCCTCTACAACCCGGCGCAGTTCGCAGGCCCCCTCTTCCACCTCTTTTCCGGCAGCGCCATGCTGGGCGCCTTCTTCATCGCCACCGACCCGGTGAGCGGCGCCACCACGCCCCGCGGCAAGCTCATCTTCGGCGCCGGTGCCGGCCTGCTCGCCTACCTCATCCGGGTCTTCGGCGGTTACCCCGACGGCGTCGCCTTCGCCGTGCTTCTCATGAATATCTGCGTTCCCCTCATCGATCTCTACACCCAGCCGCCAATTTTCGGCATGAAGGACAAGGCGTAGTAGCCTGCCCCACAGATAACGAAACATGAAAACTCGTCTTTGCCCCGCTGGCGTTGTTGCTCATCCTCGCAATAGCTTCGGCTATTGCTGCCGGGTCTGCCAACTGCGGCGCCTGGCCAGCGGCACAAATCCTTCGCTTTCATATTGTTCCGCCATCTATGGGGCAGGCTACTAGGATGAGCAATGCCAAGGAACCTTCCGCCGCCGGAATGGCCGCCCGCACGTCGGTCATTCTCTTCGTCTTCGTCATCGTCTTCACCGGCCTCCTGGCCTGGGCCTACGGCCTCACGGCGCCGGCGATCCGCGCTTCCGCGGCGGAAGAACGCATGCGCACCATCCGCGAAGTGCTTCCCACGGCGCTCTACGACAACGACGTCCTGTCCGACAGCCTGGATCTGCCTCCCACGGCCGCTCTGGGCCAGGAGGAGCCCTCGCGCATCTACCGGGCGCGCCTGGGCGGCCAGGCCTCCGCCCTGGTTCTGGAGGCGGTGGCTCCCGACGGCTACTCGGGGAAAATCCGCCTCCTGGTCGCCGTTCGCGCCGACCTCAGTCTGGCCGGCGTACGGGTCACCCAGCACAAGGAAACCCCGGGCCTGGGGGATTACGTCGATCCCCGCAAGGACCGCAACAAGTCCCACCCCTGGATCACCCAGTTCGAAGGATTGTCCTTCGCCACCGTTCCCGAGCGGGACTGGAAGGTCAGGAAGGACGGCGGCCATTTCTATTCCTATGCTGGCGCCACGGTGACGCCCCGCGCCGTCGTCAAGGCAGTGCGCAAGGTACTCCAGTACGTCGGTGAAAATCGCGAAACGCTGTTCGCCGTGGCGGCGCCCAGCCCCACCTCCAAGGAGAAAACCCGATGATTGCCTGGAAGGAAGTGAAGGAACTCTTCGCCAACGGCACCTGGCGGCAAAACACCAGCCTGGTGCAGATGCTCGGCCTCTGCCCCCTGCTCGCCGTCACCACCAACATCGTCAATGGTGCCATGCTCTCCCTGGCGACCATCCTCGTCATGTCGGTGGCGGGCTTCGCGGTGGCGCTTCTGCGCAATCTGATTCCGTACGAGATCCGCATCCCCGTCTTCATCCTCATTGCCGCCGCCCTGGTCACCGTGGTGGACCTTTCGATCAACGCCTACATGCACGAGATGTACAACATCCTGGGCATCTTTATCCCGCTCATCATCACGAACTGCATCGTGCTTGCCCGCATCGAGGCGTTTGCGGCCAAGAACAGCCCCATTCAGTCACTCCTCGACGGCGCTTTCATGGGTCTGGGCATGCTTTGGACCCTCGCGCTACTGGGCGGTTTGCGGGAGTTTCTGGGCGCGGGAACCCTATTGTCCGGAATTGATGCGATCATCCCCGGTGCCCAGGGTCTGCAAGTCCTCCCCGAAGACTATCCGGGCCTCCTGGTAGCCATCCTTCCACCCGGCGCTTTCATCATCCTGGGCTGTCTGGTCGCCGCGAAGAACTGGTACGAGTCCAACGCAGCAGAACGCGCCAGTCATCGCCCCCCGGAGCCCATCAACGCTGCCGGCTGTTCCTGACGATCGGCTGCGAATCAGCTCGGAATAGCCACCGCGACGACGCAGTTCTTGCCGCGCCGCTTGGCCTGATAGGCGCCGTCGTCGGCACGACGGATGAAGCTTTCTGCGCTCTCTCCCGCCACCAGTTGCGTCACGCCTACACTGATGCTGCACCGGATGGTTCCGCCGCTCGCCGGCCGGATGGGGGTTTCAGCGAAACTACGGCGCAGGCGTTCAGCCACCAGTGCGGCGGCTTCCAGCGAGGCTTCCGGCATCACCACCGCGAATTCCTCGCCCCCGTAACGGTAGGCACTGTCCGTGCGGCGCAGGCAGTGGCTGATGACGCCGGCCAGCACTTGCAGCACCTGATCCCCCTGCAGGTGTCCGTAGCTGTCGTTGGGGTCGTCTCAGAAAACGGAAAATAAA
>WBZV01000013.1_pt1 | contig 149866 bp, 138 predicted proteins | sample 5204221 | NCBI WGS metagenome assembly WBZV01 (sample SAMN12344360, study PRJNA552823) | activated sludge metagenome | biome: Activated sludge suspended growth; feature: Nitrification reactor; material: Wastewater; isolation source: activated sludge from nitrification reactor of wastewater... | reverse complement strand
TCTTAGATCCATGCTATATGCTTTCATTATTACCTCTTTTTAGTTTGTTGGATAACAAGGTAAACATATTTTTGTTTTATGCAATCTTTATTTACAGACCTGCCAACTTTAATGAATCATGCTATATTAGGAATAAAAACAAAACAATAATTTCATAGATCTTTTTCACTACAATCTCCATTTTTATATCATAAAAATTATTTTTTATTTTAATTATAAAATATTTACGGAGGGGGCGGCAATGATATTTTACAAATATATAAAAACAGTCCTGATATAATGAACAGATCTACAACTACTCTAACAACTTAATTTTTAGTAAAAAAATTGCTTCCTGACGCAAATGTTTTTTTACCCATATTTTTTGATCTGCAGAAAGGAGCTCTCCCAATCCTGACAATATGGATCGATCACTCAACGATTCAAGAAGATTAACACATTTTTGAAAAAATTCTTTGACTGTCATGTTAGTTCTTTTTATAATAATCGCTTCATTGATTGGCCAATTATTTTTGAGAAAAAACCAAACATCGAAAATATCACGATTTGCAAAACCAATGCGCTCAAACATCGCCACTAATTTATGAGCAACCATATCACGCTGAACCATTACTTTCATCGGTATACCAAGATATGATTTTACTACGTATTCAGATCCAAAATCTCTTCTATTAATCTCAACTTTTATATTGTATGCATTGTGCATTTTATTTTCATACGAAAGTAAAAAAAATAGGCTATAACGCTTTTGTTGAAATTTTTTTACTACGCCGTAAGAACCAAGAATATTGCGTATTTCTTGAAATACTACGTTTTCTTTTGTGGCATCCAACAAATCAAAATCTAAATCTACTGAGAAACGCGGTAAATCATAAAACAAATAAGCTGCGGTTCCTCCCTTAAACCCCAGCGCAGCTCCTATTAACTCATTACTATAAATGTCCTTTAATATATGAAGAAGAATATTTTTGTGTGTTGCTGTTTCTAGAGTCATTAAATATCGCCCTCTTTTTTAAGGGTCCGAAAATATTTTTTAACCACTTTTTCCATTCGTTTATTCTGATATATAGGCAATAAAGAAAATATTTTTTCAAAATTAAGTGCTGATGGATTATCAATATAATAATTTTTGGTCAAATAAAGTAAATCCAAAAATGCTCGTTCTTTTGTCGCCACAAAATAATTTCCTCTATTTTCAACCCCCATCGTATTGGTCAACAAAGTATCTTTTAATTTTCTAAACGTGTATACCTGCCCATCACAAACAATTTCTTTAGTCTGGTATGTTGCAACAAAGAGAGTTGAATAAAATTGAAAAATAACTCCTTGTTCGAATAATACTGTTTCAAAACTGATATAAGAAGGGGTAAAAATTTTGGTTGCTAGCTCCTTTCTGTCATAATTTTTATCTTTTGCATATAATCCACGACGAATAGCGTATAACTCTCCTGTCTTGACGTAATAATTCAATCGTCTCTTGAGAAGGTGAGAATCCAATGATCGAGCAGAAATTAAAATTTCCTTGAACGACACAACTGACTCTTTAGACCGAAAAATATTCAAAAGGATTTCTTTTTTCATTTTATTCACATATGAGTTAAAGGTAACACACATTGTTACCTTTAACTCATATTACACATTTAACTTATTATATTCAATAATTTTTTTATACTACTCACTCGCCGCCCTTCTTCTCTCTTCTTCTTTTTTATTTTTTCATCATTTTTCGCCTTGCGGGCAGCTTTATAGGCATTATATGCTGACATGACATCTGTATAATAAACTATGCGCTTTTCACCCTCTTCTTGAGTGATTGTGCCGGCATCAATCAACGGTTGCACTTTATCTGGGTGATCTTCTTTGCGTACCGTTTTAAATTTATTCCACATTTCACGCTCGACTGTATTTTCTGGTAATTTAAGAGCACGAACAAGACCGGCTATTGCATTTTCTAGGTTCCGTATTCCTGAAAGATCAAATTTAGTTCTATGGAAACTTCTTCCATTTTTTAACCACTGTTGATATTCTTTTTCATCAAACTGCACCTCATACCAAGGAGCTGATTTATCATCCCTTATTTCGTAATATGCCCTGCGGTACCCATATTGATGCGCATAAGCAATTCTTTGCCTGTTTCTCTTATCCAGAACATACTTTTCTCTATCATATTGATCCTGCATTTTTTCTTTATATGCTTGCGGATTATCTTCTACTTGAGCACGTTCTTTTTGTGCTTTTTGTAATTCATCTTTAAATTCAGGCATAAAGTATTCTAGGATGGGATCAAGCTCCAAAAATATTTTTTTTGTTGTCTCTATTTGGTAATCTTTTCCAAATACATTTCTTCCCGTATAAAGATCTTTATACGTAGGCATTAAGACATTCAAATACGCCGCTTTGTATTCTGGTTTATTTTCAGGACTTATCTGCCCACCTTTCTCAATAACATATTTCAGCAATTCTATTAATCTTACCTTCATTTCAGAGCCATAAAAATAACGATGATCGTAAAAGGTTGGCTCTCCTCTAAAAATTGCATCTAATACTCGATCGGCAATTCTTAAATTCGTTCTAAATGCTTCATTTGGTCTTGATCCTGATTGCCATGTTGCATATCCCCAGTGATACGTACTAAAACTTCCTGGAATATCTTCGTCCAGAATATTTTGGTTAATATATTCTTCATTTTTATCAATTATTGTCTTTGCGTTTTGTAAATCATTAGTATCAAATAAAATCTTTTTGTCTTTTATTTAAAGAAAAAATATTATTATAAACCCCAAAAAAAAACAAAGAGGCTTGGGCATAACCAAGCCTCTTTGTTCAAAAAATTATTCGTCTCCTCTTAATTCTGCATTAATTTTTTCTAAATCAAGCCGATCGAGAGTAATTTGATATCTCAAGTCTTTAGCCTCTGGCGTCAAAGAAAAATTATTAATATTTAAAGCGCCTTCCTGAAGAGCTCTTTCTTTGTCCATTATATCCCGCTCTAACTCACGCTTTTCTTGTGCTAATGCCGTACTTCTTATGGCTGATCGTGGTGCCCATGCAGATAATACACCTAGCTTTTGTTCGCTTGCTGCGCTTAATTCTTTTTCTCTTAATATGCCTAACTTTTTTTCGCTTACTAAACGTTGGCTTTCAAGTTCCTCTACTCGCTGTACGTCACCCATCACGCGAGCATATTCAATCTGTCCACTCAAATCTCTCACATTTTCCGCAAGTAATTCCCTTTGTTTTTGACGTGTTGATCGAGTCATATACGGTGCAGAGGTAGGGCGCAACCAACTACTTCTAACCCGTTCCCATGCCGTCATTGGCGCTTGCTGCACTCCCCCGCCAGCTGCTGTTATTGGAATAACAGCAACATTTCTGCTGGAAAGACCTGCTTGTTCTAACCGAGTGTCAACAATTTCTTTTTTAAGTTCTGTCAACCTTTGTTCATTCACCATATTTTTATATTCTTGTCCATAAATAAAGTCAGGATTACTTTCAGCTGTTTGCACTATTGCAGCACGATTTTGCTCCAAATCAGAAGCAAGCTTATCAGATGCAGCTTTTAGTCGAGACGCATCCCCGATCTTACTGGTTGCTGACCCAGTCGTGCTTTTTGCAATTCGACTTGTAATCGCTGTTCTCTTATTTGTTGATCGACAGCTGATGTACTTTCACCAAGTGTTCCTTGATAGCTTTTTTCAGCCATTAGTTCACCCAATTCTTGTTTTGGTGTCAATGGACGACGCATACGTACTCCAATAGGCTCAACAGGTTCCGGTGCTGGCGTAGCCCCTCCAAACCAACGACTGAACCATCCTTGTCTTGGGGTTTCTGGAACTTCTTTAAATGTTGTAGTAGATAGTGGCCCCGATGAAATTTCTGTAAATACAGTAGGTCCTTCTTGAGCCGCTGAAGTTTGATATTCTTGAGTTGTTAAAGCTCCCGACCTTGCTGGAACATTCGAATACCCTCTACGAATTCCTGGTTGAAAAGCAGCTCTTCCTCCTCTCCAATAGTTAGACCAGCGTGTATACATACTATACGTTGTTAATGAATTGATAGCTAACAATGAGCATATCATAATTTTTATGGCGATATTCTTCATAAAATCCCCCATTGAAAATATATAAAAAACTTTGCATATATTTCAAATATAAAATATTTATGAGGGAGATGTCAATAACTGGAAAATATGAACAATACAAATAACATATTTAAAAAAATGAGAGTTTTGTTTCAAACAAAACTCTCATTGCATCACATTTTTATACGAACTTATTCACTGGCTGCAGTAATTCGTTTTCGCGATTCTCTTCGCTCCACCAACTTAGCACGTTTTTTTAATAGCGTATTAATAGTATTTAATTCCATTTCAGCATTTTTTCTTGCACCAATTACAAACTCATGGTCAACCGAAAGTTTCCATGGATTTGTTTGTCTTAAATAGTCTTCTTCTCTTTTTAGTTGTTCTACACGTTCCTCTAATTCCTGCTTTTCACGTTCTAAACGAAGGACATCTTGTTGCGATGGAGCTTTTTTGCTCATTTTCGCCTCAATATTTTCTAACTCAAGCTTGATTCTTCTCATGGCTCCACTTCTTATGCCAGCATTACTACGCGCCTTAAAAGCAGAATAATTAGCCATTTCATACGCCTCATCACGCTCCATATCAGCCAATATTTGCGATAATTTAGACTTTCTTGTTTTAAGAATAGTAAGCTCTTCTTTTCTTTCTCGCAATGCAACCCGTGCTTTTGGATCATAAGATTGTAATCTTCTCCCTGCAGTCGCCGGGCTTGAACTTCTGACGGCACGAAACATTGCATTCATTTCTAACGCGTTAATCGCTACCAGTGAGCATATCGCTATCTTTATAATAATACTCTTTTTCATGAAACCTCCTTCATAGAAAACATTTGAAAAAAATCTATATTAATTCAAATTTACAATATCTACAAGAAGTATCAACCACCAAATCCACACAAACCATACAGAAAAGCTGAATCATGCGCTGTATTACTTTTTACAATTAACGCGAATATAACTCTTTTAACAGATCTGCAATGGCATACCACGGATACATATGTCCCTTTTTCATTTTCAATTCTTCACTGCCGCTATAAATAACATAAGATTGTATTTCAGTCTGTTGTGTTATTTCCGCCCAATCTTTAAGACCTTTAAAAAATTCATCGGTAATTGTTTTACGCGCTTTAATTTCTACTGGCAGAACCTTGCCAAATGTTTTTTCTATAACAGCATCAATCTCATGCCCCTGAGTATCTCGCCAGAAATGGATCGACGGAACTTCATTATGATTAAAGTTATATTTAAACATCTCGCTTATTGCAAATGACTCAAAAAGCGCACCTCGTATTGGATGCAGCGATAATTCTTCTACTGTTCTTATATTGAGCAACGTACACACTAAAGCGGAATCATAAAAATATAATTTGGGACTTTTAACAACTCGTTTATTAAAATTTTTATAATACGGGTACAGGGGCCTAATAATAAAACTCGTTTCCAACACAGAAAGCCATGCTTTAGCGGTATTGGGACTAATGTCACAATCGCGTGCTAAATCAGAATAATTAATCAAATTACCTACTCGTGCCGCACATAATGTTAAAAACCTCTGGAACGTCACTACATCAGAGATACCTAACACCTGACGAACATCTTTTTCTACATAAGTACCAATGTAATTCATGCTCCAATCACGAACTTCTATATTTTGCGAATATAAGCGAGGATAAAAGCCTTTCAGCATCAACTCATCACAATTTTTTGGCAACAAACTTGCATCTTTAAGTTCTTCAACAGAAAGTGGCAATAGGGTAAGTAATGCTATGCGTCCCGCTAGTGTTTGGGTAATTTTTTCATACATTAAAAAATGCTGAGAACCAGTTACAATAAAAAAACCCGGACGGTATTCTTTATCAATAATACCCTGCATATATGACAACAATTCAGGAACTTCCTGAATTTCATCAATAATCATACCCTTTTTATCTGCATACAAAGATAAGAAATCACGGGGATCTTGCTTTGCTGCCAACTTTTTATCAATATCCTCTAAAGTAACATAGGCATAATCAGGAAAAGCTTGTTTCACCAATGTTGTCTTTCCCGATTGACGCGGCCCCATCACCGCAATGGCAGGAAACTGCCTTGCAAGTCTTAATAGATGGGCCTCAATGTGACGTTTTATCATAGCCATCCTCGTATAATCCGCAATCTTATTGCTAATTATACATAAATGCTTCTAAAAATAAATAGATCGATATATTCATTTTTTCAGAACGGCTAAAATTGGCTATTGATTTTAATTTTTATCAAAATGAATTATTCATACTTAACATCTTCAACAAACTTGATTTTTATTAAAGAAGTGCCATCTGAAGCAATATAGAGCTTTGCCGTTGCTGTATTATTATGTGCATTACACCCTGTGCCACCCACCATGCCTAACGTCCAATTAAGAAACACTTCATTAAACATTAAATTTCCCATTGTACTTGAACCGAGTAAATATATATTATTTGATTTTTCATGACATTCACTATTAAAATACAGACCCCATTCAGACATCATGATGAGAGTTCCTGCTGATGGTAAATTATTAAAATTAATATCAGTTAACGTTTTTTCAAATGCCTGCCAACGCCCCAAACTATTGGCTGCAGATAATAGATGGCCATGTTTATCTACAAGAAAAGATGATTGATTCTTACTCATGGTACCACCAGGAAATAATAATCCACTAACCAAAGCATATGAACCTGCTGGCCGATTTGTTGATGGATTTGTCATAATGTCATTGCCCACATTTAAATAAAATGTAAAATCAGGACCCTGCGGATTCAACATCACTTGAAGCTTTTTTGTACTTTTTGCTGCATCAACAAAAACAACAGCCATTGTTAATAATACACTTAATGAGACTTTCTTTGTAAAAAACATACTTATCCCTTCAAATACGACTCAAATATTACCACCTAAATCATAAATTTTACATTTTTATAAAAGCAACAATCTATTTACTTACATTTCTAATAAACTACTAATTTTACGCTCCGGTGATGCTTCCAAACGCTTAAGACGTTCAATGTCTCCCAGGTATAATTGAGTTGTTGTAGGAGCAGTATGGCGCATTGCAAGTTGCACTTCATACAGCGATGCCCCAGCTTGCATAGAAAGAACGCCAAATGTATGCCGTAAACTATGTGCAGTAATGCGCTTGCTGTCAAAACCAGCTGCACGCAAACGCTGTTTAATAAGACGAGATAAAGAAAAAATCGTCAATTTTTTACCATAATTACGATCACTTAGTGAAACAAAAAGTGGTTCCCGTTCATTTTTAATCGTACGTGCTTGTAAATAAGTGTATAAAGGATCCAATGTTTGTTGCGTGAGCAATACAAATTCATCCTTACTTGACCGCCCTTTACCATGAATCCAGAGCAATCTTTCTCCACGTTGTTCACACATATCCTCTATTGTTGCAGACGCAACTTCTTTTAATCGTAATCCCGTACGAACTAATAAATTAATGAGGGCAAAATCACGCTTACCACGTAACGTTGAACAATCAATGGAAGATACAACTTTTTTTAGTGCTTCAATGGATAACGATTCTTTTTGGTGACTTTTTGCAAATTTCTTAATTCCTTTAACTCCGCGAGCAATATTTGGATATAGATTCGATTCTTCTGTCCACAAAAAAAAGCGCCTGACAACCACGATATAAATTGCTTTAGTGTAAGAGCTGAGCTGCTTGGTATCAAGCCAAAATTTATAAGATAAAATAGTTTCTCGTTGTGGCTGAATAATATTTTTTTCTTGGCACCAGCGTGAAAATTGTAACAATGCATTGAGATAGGTAGAACGAGAGTTTAGTGAAACATCCTGCCCTGCAATAAAAGGCTGAATAAGATCATTAATAATAAAATTGTTGTGAGAAGAATTCATACTATCCTTTTTTTTATAGTACTCTGAGAATACCTAAAAAACATTCAAAAATATAGCGCGCAAAACATGGAATTAAAAAAAAATGCTCGTATTGGCATCTGGGGGTATGGAATTGTTGGCAAGGCGGCGGTAGATTATTTTTCTCAGAATGGTTACAAGGTAAACGTCATGGATAAACGAACATTTACTCCAGAGGAACTACACACATTAGAACAAAAAAAATGTGCTATTTTTATCCAAGAACATAAAAATCATTTTTTTACTTCTCATGATTATCTTTTTTCTTCTCCAGGTGTTAACATAGCAAATGATTATGCGACACACAAGCATAAATGGTTAACTGAACTTGATTTGTTTTCATCTTTAATGAAAAAACCCATTATTTCTATTACTGGCAGCATCGGCAAAACATCAGTAACAACCATGATATCATCTCTCCTCAGGTCGGCTCATATATCTGTATGCACTGGTGGTAACATAGGTATTGCAACGCTTGATCTGCTTGCGCAAAAAAATCATGTTGATTACGCAGTGCTTGAAGTTTCTAGCTTTCAGTTGCAGTACTGCAAAACATTTGCACCTCATCTCGCAATCATCACTAACATCTATCCCAATCATCTTGATCATCATGCAACCGAAGAAGAATATTTTTTAGCAAAATATAACAACATTGCTCATCAAACACACAACGATTATGCTCTTATAAACTTATCACTTCGTGATAAATGTATAAAAAACGCACCCAAATCACAGCTTTCTTTTTTTGCTGAAAAAAAACCTACTATGATCGCGCAATTGCGCGATCATACTTTTTATTATGCTGATAATAATATGGTTATACGCTATCATAATAACACTGAAATACCCCTACTCTCCCTGACAAGCGTATTATTGTCATTTTCATTTTTAGAAAACATCGTGATGCTGGCTGCCGCATGTGATATTTTACAGATACCTCTCTCCACGCTGTACGGCATTCCAGGAACAACGCAGTTACCCGAGCACCGCTTAGAAAAAGTAGCAACAATTAATGGTATAGATTTTTATAACGATTCAAAATCAACAACTACTATCTCAACACTCGCAGCCGTTGAAAAACTAAAGGATCGACCTCTTCATCTTTTTTTGGGAGGCTTGAGTAAAGGAGTCAATAGAGAGCCATTTATTGCGCAGCTTAAAAATACTATTACACACATCTATTGTTTTGGAAAGGAAGCACAGGAATTGCACACCTTTTGTGCGCAAAATACTATTTCATCTACGGCATTTGTTGATCTTGAAGAAGCATTTTATGCATGTATAAAAAATATACAATCGGGGGACAATGTATTGTTATCTCCCGCTGGAAGTAGTTACGATTTATATAGCAACTTTGAAGAACGGGGAAAGCATTTTAAAAAACTTATTACCAAATTGTTTTAAATGATTTGGTAATACCATAGGCACTCTATGATTTCAAAAAAATTAGCCCTTTATGCTGAGTTACGAGTATTTTTAATTATCATAACAACACTCATTTTAATTGGCTGCTTATTTGTCTACTCATCAAGTTCTGTCTATGCTCTTGAAACATTTGGAACGTCGCTTTTTTTTGTCAAAAGACAAGTCTATGGTTTATTGGTCGGCCTCATTGCGCTCTGCATAGGAAGGATAATCCCCCCCGAACTCATAAAAAAAACGAGTGCTTTATTTTTTTTATGCTCTCTGTGTTTAATAGGACTCACATTACTTCCCTCAATCTCACGCAATATTCATGGTTCAAGTAGATGGATTACCTTTTTTAAATTTTCTTTTCAACCAAGTGAAATTGTAAAAATAGCATTAATTTTTTATGTGGCACGTTTTTTAGAAAAAAAGACATTTAAAAAAACACTTTCATTTTTACAATGGCTAATATTTTTTACCCTCATTGGCACCATGTGTTTTTTACTCCTCAAACAACCTGACTTTGGCATGACAGTTACCTTACTCTTAACAACAATCATTATGTTTTTCGTTGCACACACTAACATTAAACACATACTAATCACACTCTGTACACTTGGTATTAGCGCTCTTTTTTTGATTATTTTTAGATCGTATCGCTTACAGCGCGTTCTCACCTTTTTAGATCCGTGGCAAGACCCAAAAGGTTCTGGATTTCAAATAATACAATCACTCATTGCAATCGGTTCTGGTAATTGGCTTGGGACAGGGATTGCGCATTCTCGACAAAAATTTTTCTATCTTCCCATGCAACACACTGATTTTATATTTTCCATCATTGCGGAAGAAACAGGATTTATCGGCGCTCTTTTTTTAATTATTTTATTTATCTTATTTTTGTATTTTGGGCTACGAATTGCACATCAATTAAATGATACATTTAGCTCTCTGACCACTATTGGTTTTGTTATTTTAATTACCTTGCAAGCAATTATGAATATGGCTGTTGTTACCGGCCTTGCTCCCACAAAAGGTGTTGGTTTACCTTTTATCAGTTATGGAAACACTGTACTTGTCTGTACTCTTTTTATGATTGGTGTTATTATTAATAGTGTACATAAAAATAGAATAGACTTTATGCGTAATTAAATTGAAAAAAGGTAGGTATCCCCTATTCTCATTTTGTTTACATAACCACAGAAGCGAAAGTGGCTTTAAAGTTCAAAATAGAAACAACATTTCTAAATGCTTGATTGTGCGATTCAACCGGCCCTCTATAGCGATCACTGCAAATTCTAAATTTTTTAATACGAGAAATACCATGCTCAACAACTACCCGCCTTTTACTGTGTACTTGGTTATGTTCTTTAGCTAAATCTGATAATTCCTTTCCTTCGGTTTTTTAGTTGGCAAAACAATATAATGAGAAGGGTTTTCTTGTTTAACACCTTGATAACCTGAATCAAATCGTTGACAAGTTTGTGTTGGAAATTGTTGTATAATTTTTTCGTTATCAACAATCGCTTTATCATGCACGCTACCTCCATGTGAGCCTGAAACATTTAAAAATTTTCCCGTTTTCGATATAGTTATTTGAGTTTTGATTGTATGCTTCTTTTTTTTCCTAAGTAATAATGTTTTTGTGTTTCATAATTCTCTGATCGATAACATTGCTGTTCCATAACGTCCGTTGAAACATCCTTTTTCATCCAACCATTTTCAAGCCAATTTGCCAAAATCTTAAATTTTTCCAAAGGAAGGCCAACTATTCGTTGAAATGTGTTTGTTTTTTTGATAAGATTTTCTAGAAATTTCATTAGCCAAAGTCCCTCTTTAAAACGATTGTGATTTTGGCTTTTTTATAACATATATTTTTTTCCTGTCAGCGTTTTTCTAATTACGCATGAGGTCTAATATACTCTTAGCATCGCAACTCGTTGCGTCATACAAATCTATCATGTAATAACAAAAGGATTCTATAATGGAAATAATACAAAATACTCAATCAAGTACGCATCATGTATCATCACACGTATGTGATCCGCTTAATGACAACATTAGTTCAGTAGAATTAATTCGCGTTTCAGGCTCTGACCTTGATATTGTCAACGCAGCGCGTGTTTCTTATGGCAAAGTTTCAACTGAAGTTAGCGATCGCGATAAGAAGTTAATTACCTTTCTGATGGAACATAATCACACAAGTCCATTTGAGCACAACCAACTTTCTTTTCGCATCAAAGCACCAATTTTTGTTGCGCGGCAATGGATGCGTCACCGCATGAATTCATACAATGAAATTAGTTATCGCTATGTAAAATCAGCACTTGAATTTTACATTCCACCAAAATGGCGTTCACAGGACACAAAAAATAAACAAGCTTCTGTCGGTTCATTTGATAACGCTGATTTTACACAAACTTTCAAAGATGCAATTGCGCATAGCATTAAAGTATACGAATATTTATTGGAAAATGGCGTTGGAAGAGAAATAGCACGCAGTATTTTACCTCTTGGCACCTACACAGAATTTATTTTTACCTGCAATCTACACTCACTCATGCATTTTCTTAAGTTACGCTTACATGCGGGTGCACAATACGAAATTCAACAATATGCACATGCGTTATTAAAGCTTGCGTCACCACATTTTCCTATTGCACTTAGTGAATGGAAACGAATTCATGGTACAGAATTAAATTTAACTGAAGATCTCTTTACTCCTGCATTTACAGAAGTCATTTAATAATTTTTTATAGGGGGCAATGTGAGCCCCTATAAAAAATTACCATTTCATTGCTAATGCAACAAGCAAACGCACACCAGCGCCAGTTCCTCCTGGGCGATAGTACGAAATGTTAGGAACATCAAAAGCTGTTCCTGCAATATCAAGATGCGCCCACATGGTGTCCCCTACAAAATGTTGTAAGAAATGCGCTGCGGTGGAAGCACCAGCTGAAATTTTACTATTACCAATATTACAAATATCAGCAACGGTTGAAGTAATGGCTTTTTTATAATCATCACCCATCGGTAGCTGCCATAACTGATCACCAGAGATATCTGAAACTTCCATTAAACGTTTTTTAATTTCATCATGCTCGGTAAACAATCCACTATAAAAAGGACCAAGCGCTCGCGAACATGCGCCAGTTAATGTTGCCAAATCAATCATGGCATCTGGTTTATACTGTTTCACTGCATACGAAAGCGCATCAGCCAAAATTAAACGACCTTCTGCATCCGTATTTTTAATTTCTGCAGTTTTTCCATTGTAAAAGGTCACAATATCGCCAGGTTTTGTTGCGGTGCCGCTCGGTAAATTTTCAGACGTTGGCGCAATAGCCACAATATTGACCGGGCAATTAAGTTGCGCAAGTGCATCAATAGCACAAATAACTGCAGCCGCACCTGCCATGTCTTCTTTCATTGTCTCCATAAAATCTGCTGGTTTTAAACTCAATCCACCAGAATCAAAGGTGATTCCTTTACCAACAAAGCAGAGTGTTGGTGCATTTTTTTTCTTTGCTTTATATTCTAAAATAATGAGTGCACAATCAACCTCAGACCCACGCGATACTGCAGCAAGTCCACCCATACCCATTTTAATAATTTCAGATTCATGGAACACAGTAATGCCAAGCTTGTTACGTTTTGCTACCACTTGTGCTTTTTTTGCCAAATCTTGCGGCGTTAATTGTGTTGGCGGAGTGTCTATCCAGTGACGCGCCTGGTTGACCGCAGCGCCAATAATAGAGCCTTGCTCAACCCATTCTTGTACCGCTTTTTTATTTCTGTTGTCCACCACTAACGTAATATTTAAATCTTTTGCTTTTTTATTTTTGTCGGTAATAAAATCATCAAAAAAATAATGGGCTAGATGGGACGTAATAGTAGCTTGTTCTGCCACATACTCCAAAGATAATTTTTTACTTGGTGAAACTAATTCAAGCGCAACTGATGTCGCACCACACGTGCTTACCGCTTTTACAAGCTGACCAACTGCACGACGATAACGCTCAATAATACTCACGCCACCGTTTGATTCGACCTCTCCAAGACCGACCAAAACGCAGTATGCCCATGCATTATCACGCATGAACGGAACAGTAATTGTATCAAGCGTAGCACCAACAAATTTTTTTTGTTTTATTGCTGCAAGCAACTGCGGACACGCTTTTTTTATTTCATCTGCTATAACTAAAGACTTAAAATCTTTTTCTACTATATATGCATAACACTCAACGTCATTGGCTAATAATTCTTTTGTTGAAACCGAAATAGTAAACATAGAGGTATATTCCTAAATAAATCTCATTATTTTTAAATTGCTCTTCATGAGACTAGAATAACAAAAAAAAGACAATCAACAAAGAAAGAACTTTATGATCATTTTTTGATGAATGTTTTTTTGCTGGAGTGAATTTTTTAGTGAATACCCAAGAGCATCAGCAACTTGCGATAATTTTGCAATAGAGATTAAAGCGTAACCACCTCTTTCCATTCTAGCTACTAAGGGCTGCTGAACTTTTAATTTTTTTGCCAACGCGTCTTGTGACATATTAGATAACTTACGAGCGTTAATTAATTGTATCATACATTCAAATTCAGGACGTAGCGCTTCATGCTTTTCTTTTATTGCGGTGTTTTTTAGCATGTCTTCTTTAAAACGCTTAAAACTTGTTCTTTTATTCATTTTTAATACCTTATTCCGCAATTTTTTACGTACATACTATAACAAATGTGTTATATACAGTTTTCAATGCAAAGCAACAGCAAAAAATCTCTCCCTTATTAACTTTATCCCGTCCAGCCACGCAAAGAAGCCTTGATAATTAATACTACTGTCGTTCATTTCCCTCAGCATCATATTTGAGTGGTTTTTGCCATGAAAAATCATATTCTGGTGCATAATATACTGCAGGATAAAAATAAGGATCTGACTCTTGGGATTTTACAATACGCTCTTTTCTGTGCTGCTCTTTTATTGTTACTAATTTTTTAATGTCTCCCATGCAATGCGTATTGATAAATTGCTGTAATTCATGCCCTGAAACAAAACCATTAAGTTGCACTATTTTTTCGTTTGTATCAACAACAGGCTGGCCGTTCTTAAATACGACAAAGCAAGGACTTGTCGCAACAGCAAAGCGATTAGCCAACTTACCAGTCTCGCTATTATTTAAGTTTATTTTTGTAAAAACAATATCAGCATCATCATATAATTTTCTGGAACTTACATTTTCATACATACCAAAAAACTGCCTCATTTTTTCTTGATTACCTTTGCCTTCTCGCTTTGACCCCGATTCATAAAAAAGAGCTACCATAAGATTAGACTTACTCCGTTGCTGATCAAATTCTCTTTCTGTTTGTATAGTGCGAACACGTGCAAACATATTTATACCGACCATTATCAATGTTGCAAGCAAAAGCATTTTTTTATTGTATATTTTCATTATTATTCCTTAGTTTTTATGAAAACACATAACTATCATCCTCAACTCCGTCCTCTATAATTTCTTCCTGCGGTAATGTATGTAATTGACCATCTAAGAAATGACGAATAAATTCTCGCACCCGTTCTGCATACCGCTCCGGATTATAAATAGCAGAATCGCAGTGACGACGACCATTAGTGAGCCAAAGCTTTTTAAACCCAGCTGCGCCATCATAAATGGCTTTAACTTGATCTACTCCTACTTTTTCGTCATTTTTACAATGAATAAAAAAACAGGGAATTCGTACCTTTTTTATAGATTCTACCGGATGAACAGGACAAAAATTAGTACGCATACTACTTGCATCCATCTGAGAAACAAGCCGCAAGACCGTTTTAACTAATGACTGTACATATGGATGAAATGCATATTTTTCTAACAAATTCCTTCCGGGAAATTCTAATTCATACCCAAATAATGAAAATTTAAGCCCCTCAAGACCCGTACGAATAACTTTTTCGCTTGATTCAAAAGGACAATCCAAAATCATAGCATCAAAAAGTGACGAATCCAACGACTGAGCCTCTATAGCAGAAACTGCACCCATAGAAAACCCATAAACTATCAGCGGTAGGTCTTTAAGTTCTGGATTATTACGTATAAATTTAGCAGCGGCTATCACATCAAGCGCTTCGTCATAACCAAACGTACAATACTGTCCCTCGTTATCTTTTCCATGCCCACGAAAATCAAACGTCATAACATTGCATTCACTACGCTTAAATGCACTACGAAATATGCCAGCATCATGCAAATCGCACATAAAACCATGACACACCAGCACTGTTGCTTTGGCATTTTCATGACGTACCAGCAATCCATGCCGTGCTATTGTATTATCAGAATCATGGTGTTCCTGAGGGTAAATAATCACTCTTTCACGTGACGTGCCATTACTCATTTTTTTTTTATCAGAAGCAACAATTCCATAGATGCGTTGACTTGATGGAAATTGGTAAACATACCCATTGGCAGCAGTAAAACAACATAAAAGTAAAAAAAACCACCTGTAGCATCTGCCATTTTTAGTATATTTTTGTAACGGGATGATAGTAGGCACAACCATCAATGCCCCCTTTTTATATTTCACTTACTCTTTTCTGTTACCCTTTTTCTCCCTTTATCATACCACTCAACATTTTCAACTTGCAACAATTTGCAATTTTCATATTTTAATAAAAATTCCAATTAGAATTTTTTAAAAAGGACCGATCTAGAGCTTATTTCACCTTGGCAGTTTCCTAAAGGGAAAATATATGATACGTTTAAAGCAATAAATGAAGATTTTAGAATGAATACTATAATTAATTAAGGGTAATTGTCATGAAATCATTACATATTATGCTCTCAATCGCTCTTTTTGCTTCTTGCAATACGCAAATAACCATCAGCAAAGAAAATCCTGCTGCTATTCAATATCAAGATCAATCTAAAGCTATTATCCAACAGAGCTTTTTTATAACTGTTTCTTTAACACAACAAATAGACCAAGTCATAGGCGATCTTGCCATTTTAATCAGCAAACATCAGATTAAAGGCATTCCAAGCCCCGATCATATTATTCGCGTTCTTCAAGATGACCGCCAGTTACTGCAAAGCTTTCTTCAGGCCGTATATGCTGTTAAAAAAGAAGAGGATAAATTACAGTTCACCGTTGCTTTGCTTCACATGTGTAATGCCTTCTTGCCCCACCTTGAAAAAGGAATAAATAGTAACTTTAAACATATGCCCGCCTTTGATATAGCAACATTTGCTAAACGTCATACCGCTATTAAGGACATTACAGCGCAATCACTTGAAATAATGGTCAGAGAAACATATGCAAAAATAGAAAAACTCAAAGACAGTGCATCAAAAGCTGGTCTAACGTGGTACAACCTTCTTGCTCGTTCTGTTGATAAATATTTTGTTAATCGCTGGAATAAATACCATGGTTCAGCTATCACAAAAGGATTGGGGGGAGCTGCGTTGCTCAGCAGTTATATTATTATGCGTTATGGTAAAGCCATTAATAATGATTATATTCAAACGGCTCACGAAAAACTTACCGGAAAATTTGGTGTTCTACTTGACCGTACCGGTCAAGGATTGTGGACTGAAGCTGGAGCAGTAACTTCAGTTGGTGGTCAAGCAGAACTTCCAAAGAATACCACACTTTTTTCTCTTTTTGATGCTGCATGGAATGACATCTCTTCTGGCCACGCTCCCCTTGCTATGCTTGCAGGAGGCGCTCTCTGGGGCTTTTATTCCAATACCTGGAAAAGTTCAATCAGTCCATGGATCGAGCAAAAACAAACTCTTGCATGGAATTTTTTACGCGGTGGCTCCTATTTAAACGCCGAAACACCGGGACTTTTTTCTCTTGAGCCAAAAGTTAACTTTGATCATATGGTCGGTTTAGAAGAAATCAAAGAAGAATTTACCGCTATTTTAGAATACCTTGATGATCCTGAAAAATTCCTACGTTCTGGTGCACAACCAGAATCAGGCTGGATTCTCACTGGTCCAACACGTACCGGTAAATCATTCAGCTTTGAATGTCTCTGTGGTGAAATTGTGCGTATTCAAAAACGTAAAAGCCTTAATTCTGATTTTAAATTCCTTAAAATTGGTATTGAAGAGATTGCAAAATACACCATTCAAGGTCTTCTTGCCTTCGCCAAAGCCAATGCGCCGATGATCATCTTCGTGGACGAAATTGACCTGCTTGGATTACAGCGTGTTGGTGACAACAAACTATTGCATGACTTTTTAACAGCATTTCAAAGCACACAAACAGACGATCCATCAAAAGTTGTTATCGTTATGGCTGCAACCAACTCACCCGAAACTCTTGATAAAGCTCTTCGTCAATATGGTCGCTTTGGTAAAGAAATTCGTTTTGAATATCCAGGATTTAAATATAGAAAACAATTTATTACCAAAGAATTAAATAGCATGGCACTTAATCCACAGAACTTTGACGTTAATACCATTGTTGCAAAAACTGATGGTAAGTCATACGAAGAGCTTAAGGCTATTTTACGCAAGGCTATGACACGTGCATGGGCTCGCGGAGAACCATTAACACAAAGGCTCATTGAAGAAAGTATTAATACAGAAATCAACAAGATCATAATGCATGACAGAAAAGAATTACCTGAAAATGAATTACATATTCTTGCAAGTCACTTTGCAGGCAAATCTCTTGTAATGATGCTTTTAGATACTCATGCAAAGCTCGACACAGTAACAACCAAAGCGGTCATGACCGAATTGCATGAAGTAACAGCATGGCATGCATTCGGACAAAAAGACAAAAAAGATGTACAGCAAAAGATTGTTCATGGTAAATTAATCACGAAAATGATGCATGACACTATTGAATTAAAAACAGAAACGCACATTATTAATGAAGCAAAAGTACTTCTTGCTGGTTTTATTGCAGAAGAAATTATCTTAGGTTCATGCGGCATGCAATGTCATCCAGAGGATAGTAATAAAGCGTATAGTATTCTTGATCAGTTAGTATTCAAGGGTATTGATCCAAGTCAATTATCCAAAAAAGTACGCGAACAACTGCGTGACAAAGCATATGCATTGTTAATGCAATGCAAACAAGAAGTAAAAGAACTTCTTGAAGAATATAAAGATGTATTAGTTGCATTGACAGAAGAGTTAATGAAACACAGTATTATGTCAGAAAGAGATGTTAAAGAAGTTATTGATCGTAGTAAAAAGTAATTTTTGTAGGGGGTTTCTCTTGTCAAACCCCCTACTTACCCCGGACACAAACATCCTGTTTGATCTCTTAACGTCGTACTCAGGACTTAGTCTACTAGGAAGTAGTCTAAATCCATGTCGGACTCCTGCTAAGGTATTTACATAAATTTTATTGATCAATCATTTCCAAACGCTCTTGATACCTTCCACCGTTAAATTCGATTCTTAACCACGTATTAATGATAGCAAAAGATTGATCTTGCGTAACAAAATCCGATGGCAACACTAAAATATTGATGTTATCCTCAGCTTTTGCCTGACGAGCGATTTCATCATTCCACACAACACCCGCATAAATATGTTTATGTCGATTTGCAGCTACTGCCATGCCAATACCAGAGCTACATAAAAGCACTCCACAATCGACCTTATTATGCAAAAAAAGTTCTACAACTTTTTTTGCATATAATGGATAATCGGTACGATCTTGATTATGTGTGCCAACATCAATCCAATCATGTTCAGTTATTGTATTTTTAATATATTCTTTGTGCAAAAAACCACGATGATCTGTTCCAATTGCTATCTTCATACAACAACCTCTCTGCTATCATCATTGGTTTCACCAAATGATAAAGGCGTTGGTGTTGTGTCAAACACAAAAACAATCTCATGCATGGTAGATCTAAAAAATAATTTCATTTCTTTTGTATTTTCTGTAATCAGTGGCATCTCTTCTATGTCTTTTGCATCAAATTTTACGCTATACGCAACTTTGAACCTATTAAATTTTTTCCCAAATAAGCACATATATTCAGGCGACAATTCAACCGTTTTCAGTTCAATCGGAGAATAATTTTTATCATTAATACGTAAAAACAGACCCCATGCGCTTAATGATTCACCCAGTGGAACTTCATAAAGACTCAATACATAAAAAGAAATAAAGTGATTATTTTCTTCTAACTGCCTTCGCAACAATGTTTTTTTCTGCTCAACAGTTTTACCAAATTTTAACGAAAACAGATCAACATTCATAGCTCTTATTTCATCGGACAGCCACAGAACATCAAATTTTGCTTTTGTAGAAAACTGATCATACACCGTGATAGATTTACTGTATTTCTCTGAAACATCACAATGCGCTTGCAATGTAGTTGCCTGCTGAAAAGAGTCCTGCATCCAATCAACAACCCTACCACAACCCGGCAACAACAATAATAATGCCAATAAAAAAAAATTTTTGCTTCTATTGATTAACACGTTTATGTTCCCCTTTTCATTCTCAACACTCACTATTAATAGTATCCTAAATAAAAGAATGATTCTTTACAAGTGACAAAAGGCGCACAGTGAATAAAACACCATTTTTTTTAGCACACCGTATTCTTTTTTCAAATGCCTATAAAACAACGATACCCACTATGTCTCTTATCTGTTTTCTTGGCATTTTTATAGGGTCCTATTCTTTAGCACTTGTCACTGCTATTATGCGCGGCTTTGAAGTAACTGTACATGAAAAAATACAAGGAGTACACGCTCATATCATCATTGACGCTTATGGCAAACCGATCAACTTTAAAGCATTATCATCCGTTTTAAAAAACGAATTTCCCGAAATTTGCTCATTCAGTCCTCATACTGAACGTAACGCACTCATCAGACCATATAACGCTGACAATGAAACACCTACGGTAGTCATTATAAAAAGTATTAATCCAGAATTAGAAAAAAATACGAGCGCATTATTTACTAAAATTATGCAGCCAATAGATACCAATAATACCCAATTATTAACTACAACACATATCATGGTCGGTAAACAATACGCAGCGAGCAATAATCTAGTAGTAGGTGATGAAGTTGAAATTCTTTTCGGCGATGAAGAAAATATCAGAGGTAGCACCGTAACATTCCATTCGCAAAAAGCATATATTGGTGGCATTTTTAATACAGGCGTAGATGAATTTGACAGCAATGTTATCTATTGTTCAAGTGGATTTTTGAAAAATATATTTCCTCAAACATCTGTTGAACAAGTACACATTAAACTTTACAACATACAGCATGAATCAGAAATTATTACAAAATTACATACCCGATTAGGTCTTTCTGTTTATTCATGGAAAGATCTGTACCCTTCGTTAGTTGCTACGCTGAAATTAGAAAAATATGTCTCTTTTTTTGTTCTGACACTTATTTTACTCATTGCAAGCATGAACATAGTCTCATTGATGCACATGTACATAACGCAGAAACGCTATGATATCGCTATTCTTAAAACTCTGGGTATGACAAATGGAGCTATCAGTGCCATTTTTTTCACTATTGGCACAATGTTGAGCCTTGCTGCATGTCTTTGCGGTCTCATTGCGGCAGTGCTGACCAGCTCCTTTCTTCACCGCTATCCCTTTATTTCTTTACCAGACACTTATTATACTACTCACCTACCGATTCTCATGGAAACACAGATCATCGGTGCGGTGTTCGTTCTTGTTGTTCTTTTTAGTCTGTGTGCCATTTTTTACTCCACTCGCCAAATCAAGAGAATCAATGTGTCTGAAGTGCTGCGGTTTGAATAAAACATTGCTTTTATTATTTTTTTGTCTGTAGTATAACTACTACAAAAATAATAAAAAATATTAATGCAAAGATAATGAGTATGATTCTTTCGCAGCTACGAAAGTGGAAAATTAACAAAAAACGTATTTTTCTCCGCGCCGATCTTAATGTTCCCCTGGAAAATGGTACCATACTTAATGATTTTCGTTTAACAAGCGTTCTTCCTACCCTTGATTATCTTATTGAACAGAACACTATGATAATACTCGCCAGTCATCTGGGAAAACCAAAAAATCATGAAAAAGAATTTTCAACAGAACAACTCATTTCCTGGTTTACACAACGCAACTATACTATACACTTTGCACCAAATATTACGGATGTTCTTGCATGCAACTTTACCCCTCAATGCATTATATTATTAGAAAATCTGCGATTTTTTCCTGGCGAAGAACAATGCGATGCAATTTTTGCACGACAACTTGCACAAACAGCCGACTATTATGTTAATGATGCATTCGGCACACTCCACAAGCATGATTGTTCCATCAGTATGCTTCCGTATGAATTTTCAGAAAACAGACGTACCATAGGTTTTTTGGTAGAAAAAGAATTGAAAGTGTTTGACAAACTGCTTAATAATCCAAAAAAACCCTTTCTTGCTCTGCTTGGCGGTAGCAAATTAGAAGAAAAAATACCGCTCATTAAAAATCTTCTTTCCATAGCAGATGACATTTTTCTCTGTCCCGCTCTCTGTTTTTCATTTTTAAAGGTTCTTAATAAGCAGATCGGAAAATCTCTTGTTGAAGAATCCATATTTTCACTGTGCAAAGAAATACTTTATACCACGCACAACAACGTTAATCTTGCGTTTCCCCAAGACTATCAAATAGCCATCAATACAAAAGATGGAAATTTGTCATACATTAACGCACAACAATTTCCTGAAAATGCCGTTGGTATATCAATAGGCCCAAGAACAGTTGAAACAATTAAAAATCACATCGCGCAAGCACAAACCGTGTTTTTTAACTGCGCAATGGGATTTCATGATCGACCAGAAACGAAAAAGAATACGTATGCTATTTTACGGGCAATGGCGCAATCAAAAAGTACTACTATCGTTGCGGGGGGGGATTCAGTTGAAACCGCATTTGAATCAGGGGCTGCAAATGCTATCAGCCATTTATCAACCGGTGGCGGTGCAGCCCTTGCATATTTAGTAGGTAATCAATTACCAGGACTTATGCCATTTGAAGAACATTAATGAATTGGACAAAAGCCTAATAAACACAACCCATCTATAACCACATCATCATTCAATTTCTCTTGAGTATCGTCATTTTTTTCGCATACCAAAAAACCATGATTGTCGTGTTTCATATTCCAACAGTAGAAATTATATGCGTTAAGCCCTAACTCTTGGGCAATAGTTTCAGCAATTTTTTCATATGGTTCGCTATGTTTTTTAGAACTTTTACAAGAAAAAGAACGTACATGCTGATTAAAAGGAGATTGCATCATCTGCTGAGTAAACATTTCAGGCTGCGCCCAAATATCATCAACATCATTTAATTCAGCATGAGACACTCCAGCCACCCCTTTAACACAATTAAAATCGGGATTATCAATAAAATATGCTGCTTTTTTTAAGTTAAAACAATTTTTGGCCAATTCATGAAGTACAAATTCATTCACATTACCTAGCCCATGCAAAAGCAACATTTTTCTCGGCAACTGACGCAATCTGTCAATGACGTAGTCATGACTACTCATTATGTTTTCTGGCTTCATCAACAACTCCTTCTCTTCAACTACTACTTCTTCCTTTATCTCAACATACTCCACCTTTTTTTTAACTGCAACCACTCACAATCTCAGCTTTACATGGTATCATACAACATCTTTTCAACGCAATGCTTATGCCAAACACCCCTTTTTAAGTCCACACAAACCGCAATACTCTCCTGAAGCATTTTTTTTCATTTATGATATAATAGGGTATGATAGAATGATTAACTATATAAACATGTAATAAAAAATGCTAATTGTATACTTATTGGCCCTTCTTTTATTCACTCCCTCAGCTAATGGAAGAAGTCCTTTTCGTAAAAAAGAAACGGACATGCCTGAACTTATAATCGGCTGGCAAGGCTCAAAAAGAACACATAAGCGTTACAATAGAGCATATACAGAATACCCCATCTTTACGGCATTTAATAAGAGTTTTTTCTTTAATCATCTTATTCCTGCAACTACCATCCCCACACAAGCAGATAGTAATAAAGTGTTTGATTGCCACCACATAAACAGACTCATCCATGAACTGCTCATCGAAATTAAAAAACATAAAAAAGAATACACCCACTTTACAATCATCAGAAATCGTAATTTTAATCATCGACAAAAATGTGGGCTACTTATCCTTAAATTCAAAGATTATCCACTCGTTCTTAAATTATTTATAGAAACACCAAAGACTTTTATCGATCCCTATTGTAAAGGCTTTGAAAATCAATTCTTTTTTTATATGTCCGGCGGTATTAATAGGCATATTGCAGGATTAACGCGTATTAAAAATTTAGAACTTATTCAACAAGAAATTAACAATAATTCTTACTGGAAAGACCGCATTATTACCCCCCGCAAATGGTACTGGCTTCCTCAAAAACCTCGTTGGATTGAAATAACGGGCCATAATATTGACGGCACAAAAAAAATATCGACCCTCATTCCTGGAACATACGCGATCATTGCAGACGAACTGGATGTATACGAAGATCTAAATCTTTTAACACCCCAATTAAAAAGTGAGTTAATTATGAAATTGTGCATTGATCTACATCTTTTTGTAGATCCTCATGCTGATAATTTTGTTGTAAAATACAGAAAAGAAAAAGATGACTATACCATAAGTATTGTAGACACAGAGCATTTTCCCACAATGGTCGGACTTAAAGAAGAGCCATTTTTTAATAATCACATGGAGTGGTATATTTATCTTGCTGCAAAATTTTTCCAAGATGCTTTTCTGCAAACAAAAGATTCTCGAAAAAAAGCACAAGCACGATTTAATCCATGTGCTTTGAAGTGGTAATCATACACATTCTTTAAGAATAGTATCTATCTGCTTTTGTAGCTTACTATTTTTAGTAATAGCCTGCTCTATTTTATCAAGAGCATGCATTACTGTTGCATGATTTTTTCCACCCAAATAAGCCCCAATTTCTCGCAATGACTTATCTGTACTTTTTTTCATAACATACATCGTTACCTGACGAGCAAAAACAAGATCTTTGTTTCTATTTTTTGAACGTAGTTCTTCTAATGAATAAGGAAAATGCTTAGATACCATCTTAATAATAGTTTTTACGTCAATACTCTCTTTTAATACATGCGAAGACGTACCCAATACTTCTTGCGTAAGAACTAACGTAATGTCCTGCTTAGTTAAATGGGCATATGCAATAACCCGAATTAAAATTCCCTCAAGTTCTCTGATATTTGTTGTAGCCTGAGATGCTAAAAACTGCGCCACTTCATCACACAATAATTCACCACTACTTTCAGCTTTTCTTTTAAGAATGGCAGTTTTTACTTCAATGCACGGCTGATGTATATCTGTCACCATCCCACACGCAAGACGAGATCTCAATCGCTCTGCAATGCCATTAATATTTTGTGGAAAAGTATCACTTGAAAAAACTAATTGTTTGTGCGCATCATAAAGCGAGTTAAAGATGTGAAAAAACGCTTCTTGCGTTGTCTCTTTATTGGAAATAAATTGAATATCATCCACTAAAAGAACATCAACCATCTGATATTTTTTTTGAAATTTATGAATTTTATCAAAACGAATAGCATAGATAAATTCGCTAACAAATCTATCCGCCGTCTGATACAAAACAAGAGCTTGTTTATTATACAACTGAATTTCATTGCCAATAGCATGCAATAAATGAGTTTTTCCCAATCCTGAATCACCATAAATGAACAATGGATTATATAATTCTCCTGGTTTTTGAGCAATTGCACGCGCTGCAGCATATGCTAATGAATTACTTGGCCCAACCACAAATGTATCAAACGTATATTTGGGATTAATGGTACTATATCGATCCACACCTTTAGAAACAGTTATTGCTTTTTTAGTGTTATGAGAAATAACTTGCGCTGGTTTAAATGTTTTTACACTGACAATCTGATTATGTTCAATCGACATACCTTCTAAAGATGTTCCCCGCACAGTATCTTTTTTTTGAGTCTGATCTAAAAAAACAACTTTAAGATCAACAACGTTTAATAATCTACTTAAATGAACGTGAAATATATGCCGATAATTTTTTTCTATCCAATTACACACAAACGCATTCGGCGTCTGTAAGTAAATAACTTTTTCTAATGTATCCCAGCGGAATAAAGAAACAGCTTTAAACCATGTCTCTACAACACGACTTCCTAGCTCTTCTCGTGCAACGGTTAAAAAATCTTCCCAAACAGAATGCATATTAAACATACTTTTGTACACTCAGTATTTAGATAAATTCACTGTGATGTAGAGTACCATCTTTTTATACAAGCAACAATAAAAAAAGTGTTGATTTAAAGGATATATTATGAAGGTATAACAGCTATAATTCCATCTACAATGCGTTGCGCAAGAAATTTTTGATATCGTTCATTGTTTAATAAAACAACTTCCTCCGGGTGTGATAAAAACCCAACTTCAACTAAAACGGATGGCATTTGTGTGCCTAATAATACTTGAGACACAGAAAATTTCACTTTTCGATCTACTGCTTTGTGGGATATTTGTTCATGAATATAATTGTTACAACACAAATAACGTTGAATTGATTCTGCTATTTTATGCGAAATATCACTCTTTTTATTCCCATATTGCGCGATTATTTTTTTTTCGCCATATGACAATGTTGAAAAATGTTCTTTAAAGAGATGCGGCTGGATGCAAAACGTTTCTATTCCGCGCACCTGTACATTACTCGCATGATTAGCATGGATAGAAACAAACAAATCTACTTGATGTTCATTTGCATACGCAGTTCTTTCATCCAACAAAAAATCAACGTCTTCTGTTCTTGTCAACACCACAGTGTAACCATAGTGCTGCAAAAACTGCGCTACATCTTTGCCTATTGCTAAACAAACAGCCTTTTCCACAACTTCGCCATTACCTATTGCACCACTATCACTTCCTCCATGACCACAATCTATTGCAATGTATGGTTTTTTTGTAGATAACATACGCAAGATAGGCTGATCACTTTTATGCTGCAATGCGTTAATAACATCCCTATTGTATAGTCTAAAAACAACCCCTTTTTGCATACCAATAGAATCAAACAATTCATAACTCAGCGCAACTTTATTGGGATCATATGCAAAAGTAATGAGTATCCCTGAGTTTGGCATAACCACTTTCTCAACAGTTACACCATGCTCAGCATTATGATTATTCACTCGCTGCATCATCGCTTCACATTCTTCATTTTTAATTGCACAAGGAAAAAAAAATGAATTTTCATTCATCTTTTTTACGTGAGGCTGAACAGAAAAATAGAGCGAAAGATTTCCTTTTTCTAAATAAATGTCATTTTTTGTTGCATGATAATATACTTTTTTCAACTCAACACTATCATCACAAAGAGAATTAAAGGCATAGATGACACTCAGAACAAAAAATAATGGTAGCAAAAACCATTCTACTATTTTACTCATGACTCCCTCCTTTCAACACACACCTACCTTTTCATTTACAAATAGTAACAATTATAATATCAAATTGTCAATAAAAGTTTTTGTAAATACAAAAACAGATATTAATATGCGTAGTACGCAATGTTAAAATCGTAAGGGAAGTCGTATTATCATAGATTTTATTAATAATTTTTTATATTCTGGATAAGTATTAAAAATATATTATAGAAATGTTACATAACACATTAATCATTACTTATGAATAAATGGATAAAAAGACATATTTTTCTTTTTCTCTTATTGTCTTCAACCCATATCAAAACAGAAACGACTGAACATTTTTTCACAAGTGCTAAAATAATAGCATTTAAAGAATGTGTGCACAATTTATACATTATAGCAGCACACTACCCAAAATTATCGTTAGTTTTTACTACTATTATGTGTTTACTTGGTTATCCAAAATTATACAGATTTTTTAAAAAAAAAGCTCCACCCAGCCAGCTCTCATCTAAAATAAATGTAACTGTAACCCTGCAAAAAGAAACGGGCAACGCAACAGCCATTTTTCAAAATGAAAAACAAAAAAATACATATCCTGCAATTAATAGTTATGAAATGAGCAAGCAATGTCGTTATTGTATCGCCGAAAAAATGATTGACGAGTCAGCTCTTACCATTATGATTGATGGACTTATTATTGAAGGGGCATCTTTGTCGGACGTAATGAATCGCGGTATTACGTGGTTTCCTGCCTATGAAATTATAGATTTGCAATCACATGAAATAAAATCTCCTGTGTCCCATGCTCAACAATATTCATTTAGTCCTAACGAAGAGTATCTTTTAGTACGCTTTATTCAAAAAGAAGGCAGAATCTCTCGCTTTCTACAACGTTTCAATAAAACAAGACCATTGTTACCAGAAAAAGATTGTTCAAAAATTTGTTATCAGATTATTCATCTACCAACAAATACTCATTGTACCATTTCTAACGCTTTGTACGTCGATTTTATGGATAATACAAGTATTAGAGTAAGAAAACAAGAAGAAGAAGAAAAATATTATACGCTCACACTAAATAGCAATCTTACATCTTATCAATTAGTTCTTAAAGAAATTGATGACTCTATAAAAAATACAGACCAAACCAATAATCCTATCATCAGTGAAAATCATGAGACACCAAGACCTGGAATAGAATTTTATTTTAACCATATTGTAAACGCATACGCTTTAAAGATAGATGAAACAGAAATTAGCTATGCTATAAGATATTTTACACACAAAGAATTTGTATGCATAAGTATTCAACATGAAAAATGTAATGCTTTAGATTCTATTGCAAAGACAACAGGTATTCAGGCCATGACTGGAGCAGTTGGTGATAAAATAAAACAAAAACCCACGTACGATCTTGTATGTTTTAACAGAGTTGGGCAAAAATTTATTATCCCACCAGATAAACCTATCTTAAATCCCGTAATGTGGCGTTTTACCAACAACAACACTCTCATTTACGGACAGAGGGACGAAAAAAAAAATAGTATAAAATATTATGAAGTAAACTTACAAACTGGTACAACTGACAAATATAAAAAAGGGTGCTCTGTTCAATTCAATGCAGATCAAACAATAGCCATAAACAATAAAGAGAACAAAGAATGCATAAAAAAAGAATACAATCCTATAGATTTTGCAGACACTGCACAAAAAATTAAAGATGGCGCAAAAGAGGGTGTAGTGGACTTTGTTGGCGGACTAACCAATCTCCTTTCTCAAACAAACAATAATAAAAAAGAGAAAAAAGAAAAAAAGAATGGTAAAAATAAAAAAAAAGAAAAAATAGAAACTAATGTTGAATATACTAACTACACATTCAAAAAACAAAAATTAAGCACAGAACTATCAAAGCAAACTGATTATATGCAATGCATAGAAAATGGTATCCACGGACTCGTGCTCAACCTTCATATATTCAAACGAGATAAGTTTAGTAGTCTTGTCGGTGATGTCAATTGCCTAAATGGATATGCTAAAGATCATTTTAATAAAGATCAAAATGCAGAGTCAATCTGCATTTCTCATGATATCCCTAAAAAGATGAAATACTTCTCTTATCAATCATTTAAATATGAACTGAGTAGGATGATAGACTATGTAAAAACAAAGCCTGTCCTTATAAGCCTTTTTTTACAAACAAATGATTGCACTGTCGATAAAATATATGAAGAAGTAAATGCAGCAACAGCAGAACAAAAATATAATCCTCTATTTTGTGTCGATAATATCGACACAACTGTCAATCCTCTGGCAACTATGAAAGCTCAAGATCTCATTGATCAAAACAAGCGTGTACTACTTTTCAGCGATAAAATCGGTACTCCCACAAAACCATTTGAATCTATTAAAGGCCAGATACTCTTACCATTAGAATGGGCAAGCACGCAAAGCAAAGAAAGCAAAAAGGCTTGTTTTGTGGAAACGATAGAACATCAGGTTTAAAACCAATTCACCTATATTTTATTTGTATTTTTGATATTATTAATAAAGACTTAAATTGATTAAATAACTATATTTTCTATTTGTGCGGAGGCTACACATGAAACCACTCGGTATTCAGATGATATGGGTTACGGTCAAAGACTTTAACCAAGCAAAAGATTTTTTTGGCAAAACATTAGGCATGACCCTTTCTCAAGACTCTCCTGAATATAACTGGGCTGAATTTTCAACTCCAGAAGGTGCGCGCCTTGGCGTATGTGGAGAATCTGACCACTCCCCTATTAAAGCAGGCGATAATGCCGTAATGTGTATCACTGTTGAAAATGCAGTTGAAGCAAAACAAGAATTAGAAGCTAAAGGTGTACATTGCTGGGATATCCATGAAGTGCCGGGACATGTTAAAATGTTCTTTATTCAAGATGAAAGCGACAACTACTATCAGGTAGTAGAATTGTTAGATTAAAAAATAACCTTGGTTGTTTTTTAAAAAGAGGTCGGTTTATTCAATCGACCTCTTTTTTTTGCGTGTTCATCATATTCGACACACAAAAAGACCTGCGTGTTAACACAGGTCTTTTTCTTTTCATTTATTTTGTTACCACACAACTCCTCCTCCTTGCCATTTTTATAGTGTGATATATCCTTATCCCAATCGCATAGTGAGTTCAAAATAATAATAAGGAGTTGTCTCATGAAAAAATTTTCTTTGTTTTTCTTCATTCTTACAATACTACTCACCAACATGCACTACAGCTACGCTCTTTCAACAGAAGATCGCGCAAAAGGTTTTGTTTATTTGCATGAAGTTGATCCAACCATCCTTGTTTCATTACGATATTTAACACATGAAAATTTTGTAGGAACCCCCGTTGACGGCTATAAAGAACCTGTTGTTATCATGACACGCCATGCAGCTGAAGCGCTTAAAAAAGCACAAGAAACGTTGAGTAGAGATGGATATTGTTTAGTTATTTACGATGCATATCGTCCACAACAAGCAGTTAACCACTTTATTCGCTGGAGTGAAAATTGCAATGATCAGTGCAAAAAAAGTCAATATTATGGCCGTGTTAATAAAAGTGAAGTATTTGACCTGGGGTACGTCGCTCGTCGCTCAGGACACAGCAGAGGGAGCACCGTTGACCTTACTATCATCAAAACAAATAAAACACTTCAACCTATCCAAGAAAAAAAACGTATATTAGCAGATGGACATGAAATCATTATTCTTGATGATGGTACGGTAGACATGGGATCATCGTTTGATTTATTTGATGATGCATCACATACAGACAGCGATCTTATTGAGGAAAAATATAAAAAACGTAGAAAATACTTAAAAAATGTTATGGGGCTTCATGGTTTTGAAAATTACAGTGAAGAATGGTGGCACTTTACGTTAAAAAATGAACCTTTTCCCAAAGATCAAGAAAGTAGTTATTTCAACTTTTTAGTGGAGTAACCTTTAGGAGGAGGTAGCTGATCAATATTATAAAATGCAGCATTGTGTTGATAAAATTAAGTATTTTTTTCAACACAATGTATCCATGTTCGCCATATATCGGTATCAATAAGTCGTCCATCTTCTTCTATTTGCATAGCGTCAAGTATCATTTTAATATCATTTGAAAAACAAGAGGTTCTTATGTAATAGGCTTGTAAAAATTTAAACATACCCTTAAATGCTTCTATTGTAGTTATTGATATTTTATTATCTAATACGATGATCCAATCTTTCCATACTGCAGGATCCCAAGTATCCCCACTATCAGACAATTGCATATCACCAAGTAACGATCCAATATCATCTGACAATGTTCTATAATAATAATTTTCCAAAAAACAAATCATTGCTTTATATGCTTCCATTACATTAATTTTAATCATTTCATTATTGCCTCAATGACAGCCCTACTTCAATGGTGAAGCTATGAGGGCAATCATTGATCCCTCCATTTCTAATAAAACCATTTCTCACCGATGCCCAAACCTGCTTTCCATTATCCAAAATCTTAGCGTACCATTCATTGCCATACTTACACTTACCCAAAAAATTGCTAATATCAGAGGCTATCTGTATCAATGTTCTTCTATTAGCAGGCGTATCTGAAGAAAAATGTCCTATTTCATCTCTAAAAATATGCAAAACATTTTTTTCATATATCTCGACTTGCTTACATTCTTTTCCTATATTCTCATCGTCATCATCATTCTTCTTTGGATCATTAGAAAATCCTCCTCCAGAAACAATCTTTTCTATATTTTCCAAACTTTCAATTTCATAGTTCCGTTGTTGCTGCTCAAGCCCTTGTTTAACTTGATTTTTTAATAAGACGATAGGAATATTGTGACTGGCAAAATATTTTTCTGCCTCAGCAATATCTTTATGAATACAACCTTTTGACTCAACTATTATTTTGCGTTTCTTTAAAATATCAGGAATAATTTTCTCTAAAACCCGAATAATAGTGGTAGACCGATGAATACACTCATTGTTGCAAGCTCGATAATAATCAGCAATCATTATCAATTCATTGTACGCACTACATAGATTATTGATTAAAAAATCTTCTAACAAAACACTGCTATATGACTGAATAGCGATAGTATCTGTTATTGTATGTATATTATTATTCCAACACTCCACTGTTTCATCAATGTCAGAACTCATTTTTACACAAATATCTTCTAATCTTTTAATATTATTAATGAGCTGATTTACATGCAATGCTAATATTAACTGTAATTCTTCTATTTGTTTTTCTAAAAATTCTAGGTCTTTTTCTCTTGTTGTTCGCAATGAATGTTTTTGCTTATCAGACAAACATTTTTCTTGATTAACAGATATTATCTGCACAGTACTATCATGCCAGTGCGCGCATCTCTGTAAAAATTGATACGTAAAATGATTTGAAGATAAACCATTCATTGTTATCAAATCATCTCTTATTGAAAGCAATTCTTGTCGTACTTTTTTCAAGGCTGTTTTTTTTTGTTCATAATAAAAGCGTTCGGCCAATATAACAGGATCGGGTAAATTTGTTATGCAAACATCCTTTCCGTCTGTTTGCTTTGCGTAACACTTATACGCATTATAAGCAACAACCGCAAGACTTGCCGCAATTCCTCCAAAGAGGGCAATAACAGGGTGCGCTATTACAATATGTCCCAATGATATGCTCGGCATTCCTAAAAATAATGCTGCTGCATTATATGCAGACACATCACATCTTGAAACACACAGAGTATGGCTTTGTGTGGTTAGTGCGTATAGTGTGGTTTTTGCATGATGCACCATATGTGGTGACAAATCATACGCTTTTTGCCACGTATTAGTTCCATCTAAACAAAATAACTGATCATATCCAACATAAAGAACTTCATTTTTTAGGAAGTATTGAATATATTTATCAACGCATTTTCTTGTAATCGCAACAATTGGGGTTGGTTCTCCGTCGACATCTATCACCACATCACCAACTACGCAATCCTCTATCGGCCTATAATCACCGGGAACCTTAATTAAAGTACCCAAACAAAAACCTTCTTCTAGAGGATCGCACTTTTCACCCACTATATCAAACAACCTCAACTTGTGAATTTGCTTTACAACGCAAGCATCAACAGAAAAAAACAAAAAAAGATAGACAAAACAAAGTAAGATATATTTTTTATTCACAGATATTCTCCAAAAATTTTAAAAATATCCTACTATAAAAAATCAGAAATGAAAATTGAATAAATCGACCTCTGTTGCAACAAAACCAATTTTGTCGCCTTGCGCAACACATTATAATTCAATATAATATCATCACCGTAAGATTAAGTATTAACAATTTTTTGAAAAACACCCTCATGAATACAAAAATAATTACTCTTTTCCTTTGTGCTTACATAAGCATATCAGCCACAACACCAGAAAATAGTAAAGCAAAACTCGAAACTTACATAGAAAAATATCGCAATCAAAAGGAAGAATGTGAAAAAAATATCACAAATCTGTTTGATATGCATATCAGACCCCTTGTCATAAAAGAATATTTTTCGAGAATGACTTTAAAGCATACTTCCTCTCCAGAAAAGCAAGCACAATATCAACAAAAAGTAGAACAGTCCCAAAGCCGGTCACTTGAGGCCTTTGAGAGCTTGATAATGTCACAGGCAGTAGATTATGGTGAATATTTACGAACTCTCGACGCTTTAGATTTTATAAAACAATGCAACGAGCATGGGCATGATACCCGCACATCTTATGAAACATGGAGAGATGATTATGCGCCTATATCTGATGAAGAAATAAAAGAAATGTACCCAAAAATGCAAGAAGCTATACAAAAAAGCACATTGGAGTTAGAAAAAATTGTAGAAGAGATAAAACAGCTGCAACAATAGATTCTTCCAACAATTAATAGCGCTGATCCACAACGTACATTAACCGATGCGATTTTTCCCATGCACGTAGAAATGGCTCAAGCGGGTATTGTTTTAATACCATATCATTACTTTCAGCTGCAGGATCATGACATATTACTTCACCTTTTTCTTGATCCCAGCCGATAATAACCATTAAATGTCCATGAGGAAAAGGCTTCAGTGCACCGGGAAGATCGCCCCTCACGCTGACAATAACCGGTAATTTTTTCTCTAAATAATGATATATATCGACAAATGAATGTGCTCGACGCACAAAAAAATGAGCCGTGCTCTTGCACACATCAAATGCATGTGCAACATTACACGGCCAACTACCATATACTAAAAGACCTTCATCAAAAATTCCTGTCAAAAAATCATTCATACTCACAGGTGTTCCCGTTAAATATTCTACAACCATGGCACATGATACGGGAGAGCAAATTCTACTTTTATCAACATGATCAAACGCAAATTGTGCAATTGCAGGAACATCTGATAGTATTATTGTCTTAAAATTATCACATACAGGCTCTTCTGGTACAAATAATTTAAAATCTGATATCGCAACAGCTACCGCATCTAGTAAATGTAATGATGCCCCTTCATGTGGCTCAATTTTAATGCAAAATGCATCCGCTGTTTTATGCGCATCTACTTCAAGACGCACATGTACATAGGAAGATAAACCATTACTTTTACTTAAGTATGTTTTTTGTTTATTTTTCCCCCAATCCGCCATGTGGTGCCACTCGCCCCAGTGCTTTGTTTCAGCATCACGAACTTGTACATAAAAAGAAAAATATCCCTGCTCAGGACGTATAATATTCCATGAAAAAACTAATTGCGTGAAGGGATTTGTTGATTCTTTTTTAAAAAAAAGCTCTTTTTTACGAGTATTTACTATTCGATCTTTTTTATTAAATAATTGAGAGTAAGTCCACGTCCACTCTCCAGCATTATTTGCGCAAAGCAGACCACAATAAAAACCGCATACGATAATCATACGAATAAATGCAACCATTATACCACCCAACTTCCTCATGTATTTCTACCACTATCATATTCAGCATATCATTCTCATGCAAACATCATCAATATTTCTAAATGAAATAAAAACGTTTTAATTTTAACAATCTAATATTTACTAGCAAAAATATCGTGATTTTTTTATACTATTATCATAAGCAAGGAGATAATTTATGATACACATCATCTTTTTTTTAATTATTTCAACAATAATAAACGCTCAAGAAAAAGCTGTCATTTGCGTTCCCATAGCAGATTTACTTGGGCAACCAATACACACCACATATCCAGAGCAATCAGTAGATGACTCTTATAAAAATCTTCCTGTATGCTACCAAATAAACTTTAATCGCGTATGCAATCGCATACATCAATTGCTCTACAACGATATAGTTGATGTTATTGAAATTAAAAACGATGAAGCACACATACAAATCAGTCAATTATTTTATACAACACCATCATTGCCACAACCACAAACAACATATTGGACCGCTGCCAAAAACCTACGCTTATTGAGTGACCTTTCTCCGCACAACAAAATAAAAATCGACCGAATTCCACAGCCAATTAATTTTAATCATCCTAATAATGAAGCACATGCTTCAACTATTACTCTTGTTGCTCCCCATTATGATCCACACACTCAATTAACATTTTCGGCAGGAACTCGTTTTGTATACGCTCAAAAACCAAAAAAATCTCACGCAATGGTCAAAGTTTTTACAATCCATCATCCTAAAAATAAAGAAATAACTATCTCTATTCCTGCACATAAATGTTACATATATACAACACAAACGCCCCAAGAACAGATAAAACAGTATGTATTATTGCTTAAACAATGGGCTCACCAATCTGATTCTTTTATACCGTATGTGTGGGGAGGAACAAGTTTTATTACGTCCTTAAATGTTCCATTTAAAACCGTAACTAAAGAGATCAGTGGTAACACCTATTCATTTTTTGAATTTGAAAATAATAGCGCTTTTCCCAAAAATGGCTTTGATTGCTCTGGTCTTATTGCACGCGCAGCACAAATATGCAACATGCCTTATTTTTATAAAAACACCACCACTATTGGACACAATCTGCAGCCATTAACACCAGAAGATGTTCTTATGAATGGCGATTTAATTTTAATCAAAGGACATGTAATGGTCATTTCTGATATCGATCAAAATTTACTTATTGAAGCACGTTCGTATGGGCATGGATATGGAAAAGTGCATGAAATAGAATTACATAAAGTCTTTGATGGCACAATGACATATAACGACTTACGTGAAGCATTTTTTAATAAAAAAGAACTGAAAAGAAAAGATATCTTCGGAAAAGTACGCGACACTTTCACTGATTGGAAGATTTTGAAAATAATGTCGGTATATAAAAACCTTTGAAAAAATGACGTAAGCAAATCATCTTCTCTGTTATGGGTCCCAACTGAAGCGTAGCGCAAGTTGGGTAAAATACTGGCGCGCCCGACAGGAATTGAACCTGTGACCTACAGATTAGGAATCTATCGCTCTATCCGACTGAGCTACGGGCGCTTTTTGTTGACAGTCTTTTTCTTTACAATCTTTCTTGTAACTGGCATAAGCTCTGCTTCAATATCTTGTAATGTTGGCAAGCTACTTTGTAATTTTTTTGGTAATGTTTCTGATATTTTTGTTATATACTCAGCAACACCTATAGGCTTATTAATGTCACGTAGAGCATATTCTACCTTCAATTTTTTCTTACTTTTGCAAAGCAATATACCAATTGAAGGATTATCGTTTTCATGCTTTAAAAGATCATCAACAGCAGAAAGATAAAAATTCAATTTACCCGCATATTCAGGCTTAAAATCTGTGTTTTTTAATTCCACTACACAATAACAACGTAATCGTACATGATAAAAAAGAAGATCTAGATAATAATCATCGCCTGCAATTTCCATATGATATTGTCTGCCAATAAACGCAAATCCTTTGCCCAGTTCTAGAAGTAATTTTTGAATATTATCAACAAGTTGATTTTCCATATCCAATTCACGAAAATCTGAATCTAAAGTAAGAAAATCAAAGTTATACGGATCTTTTAATGTCTCTTGCGCAAGTTTAGATTGAGGCGATGGTAATTGTTGCTCAAAATTTGTAATGGCTTTACCGTGACGTTTATATGCTTTTGATTTAATCCAATCTTCTAATGCAGCTCTACTCAATCCATGTTCAATAACCTGCTCTGCATACCACAAACGCTCTTGAAAATCTTTTACTTTTTCTAGCAAAAGAGCGTTATGCCCCCATGGAATTTTAACGATTGGCAGCTCATTGCTGAGTCCCACAGCCTGTGGGATTCTATCTTTGTAAGCAAGATAAAAAGTTCGCATTCTAAATACATTAGTTCGTGAAAAACCTTGAATGCCAGGAAAAGCTGATTGTAGATCTTTGCAAAGCTTTTCTATTACTTGCGCGCGCCATCCTTCTTGTTCTTGCTTTTCAACAATAGATTTTCCTATGTCCCAATATAATTGAATTAATTCACTATTCACCGCCAGAGAAGCTTTAAATTGCGCTAATCTAACCTTGTTTTTTAGCTGTTCAAAAAATTCTGCATATGTTGAAACACCGTTTGATTTTTTGTTTTTGCTATCCATCAAAATCCCATTGCTGACATCGGCCCTTATAAAAACCTTCAAAAGAAATGGCTCAAACAAATCGCCTTCTCTTTTATGGGTCCCAACTGAAGCACAGCGCAAGTTGGGTAAAATAATGGCGCGCCTGGCAGGATTCGAACCTGCGACCTACTGATTCGAAGTCAGGCGCTCTATCCAACTGAGCTACAGGCGCGTATTAATTCTTATTCCTCTCTATATGTAGCAAAAAAAAGACCTTTTTGCCAGCAAAATCGACCTTTTGCTCCACTTTTTTCCCCATGATATACTTAAAAATGACCCCATAATCATAACTGGGTCCACCAAAGGAGGTTATTATGATAAATAAGCTCTTTGCAATAATACGAGATAGTGCCCTATTTTGTATGTTAGTAATGCTTGTTAAAATAGCATTCAATGACACAAAATCATATATTCAGGAGCATAAAAATTCCATTATTCATGAACTTGATCGTAATTTTATTGATCAGCTCTCCACAGCACAACGCCAGTTGCATATTTTAGAAGAACATCCCGTATATGCTGACAAATTTTATGCAACAATCATCAACTTAAAAAGTAAACTTGCAACCATAGACGAACAATATAAAAAAAATTCACCCGGCTTGATGCTTCTCGGTCCCATTGGCACAACAGCAATTGTAACGAAAGAAGAACAACTTCTTAAAAAATTATTAAACGTCGTCAATGATCTTGGAAGTATACTTCATTCCATCAGCAATGATTCTGTTGAATTTAAGCCCGCACATACTATACAAACAGCGCTTACAACAAATAAAAAACTCATCAAAGAATTTCTTGCATAAGTAAGTCTTGTAAAAAACATTGCCTTTTCAGTACAGTACACATCATAAAGTTACATTAAAAAATAGTACCAAAAGGAAACGTAATGAAATTACTTCACTTGCTTACCATATCATTGTTATATACTCATTTTTTTAGCAATACAACTAACTATCACTACATAAAGCACCTTAAAGACGTAACTCTTTCAGATATTATGTCTGTCGGCGGAAAAAATGCATCACTCGGTCAGATGATTAATGGTTTGAATGCACAAGGAATACGCGTGCCACATGGTTTTGCTGTTACTTTTGATGGATATAATCGCTACATGAAACATAATAATTTACTTGAAAATATCCATAATTTGCTTGCCCAAATTACTGATACTAATGATCTTAAACAGTTAAAATCAACAAGTCTAATAATCAAAACACTCATTGAAAATGGCACTGTACCCTATGATCTTAAAAAAGAAATATATGCCGCTTATGAAGAATTATCATATTATTATGGCGAAAAAACATGCGATGTTGCAGTCCGCTCATCTGCAACATCAGAAGATTTACCCGACGCTTCTTTTGCTGGCCAACAAGACACCTACTTACACGTACAGGGAAAAGAACAGCTTATAACCTATTATAAAAAATGCATTGCATCTCTTTTTAATGAACGTGCAATAGCATATCGCAAACAACAAGGTTTTGATGATGCCCATATTGCACTATCTGTTGGTGTACAAAAAATGGTCCGCTCTGATCTTTCTTGTGCTGGTGTTGCATTTTCAATAGACACTGAAACAGGTTTTCCCGACGCTATTGTCATCAACGGTTCGTACGGACTTGGAGAAAGTATTGTCCAGGGATCGGTAACTCCTGACGAATTTATTGTTCATAAACAAACATTATCCCAGGGGTACAAACCAATTATCAAAAAACAACTAGGACATAAAACCACAAAAATAGTTTATAGTCATAATCCTGAAGAGCTTATACATAGTATCCCTGTCTCACACTATGACCAAAATCATTTTTGCCTAACAGATGATGACATAGTAGAACTTGCACGTATGGTCATGTCGATAGAAAAACATTATGCATACCTCTATATGAAAAAAAGAATATCTGGCTTGGTTCCCATGGACATTGAATGGGCCAAAGATGGCATCGACGGACATATATATATAGTACAAACACGCCCCGAAACAGTTCATACAAATAATTCTTACAACACCCTTATGCTTTATAAACTCACGCAAGACCACTCAACTCTTAAAAATTCTGTTATTCTCAAAGGAATCAGCGTTGGACAACAAATAACCTGCGGTGTTGCTCGCGTTATAAACAACATAGAAGATATCCATGATATAAGTTCACATGATATTATTGTAACAGAGATGACAAATCCAGATTGGGTTCCTGCAATGAAAAAAGCGGCGGGTATTATCACCAATAAAGGTGGAAGAACGTGTCATGCTGCAATAGTAAGTAGAGAGCTTGGTATTCCGGCAATAGTTGGCACACAAAACGCAACCGACATCATTTCTACAGGACAAGAAATAACACTTGATTGTAGTACAGGAACTACAGGAATTGTATATGCAGGAAACATTCCCTTCACCATCACTGAAATACCGCTTGATGAATTACCACAACCTCCTGTTCCTGTTATGGTCAACATAGCAGACCCTGAAAGCGCATTCAAAACATCGTTTTTACCAACCTCTGGCATAGGATTAGTACGCTTAGAATTTGTCATAAACAATACGCTCAAAGTTCATCCAATGGCGTTACTTCACCCCGAAAAAATTGACAATCAAACAACACTTAAAAAAATTGCTTCTATCACAAGTGCGTATAACAATAACGGCCCAGAATTTTTTATTGATCAACTTGCCTGTGGCGTAGGGATGATGGCTGCTGCATTTTATCCACGACCAATTATTGTTCGTTTTTCTGATTTTAAAAGCAATGAATATCGTAATCTTATTGGTGGTTCTTATTTTGAACCAATTGAAGAAAATCCCATGATAGGTTTTCGTGGCGCATCACGTTATTATCATCCTCACTACCAAGAAGCATTTGCTCTCGAATGTGAAGCAATAAAAAAGGTACGTAATGTAATGGGGCTCACAAATGTTAAAGTAATGATACCTTTTGTCAGAACGCTACAAGAAGCAGAAAGTGTTATTAATGAAATGGACAAAAATGGTTTGGTGAGAGGAGAAAATGGGCTTGAAGTAATCATGATGTGTGAACTTCCATGTAATGTCATGCTCATTAAAGAATTCAGCAACTATTTTGACGGTTTTTCCATCGGCTCTAACGACCTAACCCAAACTACCCTTGGTGTTGATAGAGATTCAGAACTGGTAAGTGCCATTTTTGATGAAAGAGACCCTGCGGTTAAAAAAATGCTTACCAAAGCTATTACCAAAGCAAATAGAATAGGTAAGTATATCGGAATTTGCGGCCAAGCTCCATCCGATTTTCCTGATCTTGCTCAATTTTTAATTGAGATAGGAATCAATTCGCTTTCATTTACCCCCGACACCGTCATACCTTTTTTGATGAGGTATTCAGAATAAATATATAAAAAGAGGACATATAGTTCACTTTTTATATATATTTTGTTAACCTATAGGTAAACAAACCGATAGGAGCTCATATGAAAAAAGGTTTTAAAAAATTAATGTTAGACCAAATCAGCACAAATATTGATCCATTTTTAGCCTTAATTAACAAACCAATCCCCAAAAAAGGTTGGCTAAGAACTATTCGTGAAGCATTGGGTATCTCAAGTGCAATTTTAGCACATCGATTAGGTTGTAGTCGCTCCAATATCATTAAAATGGAACAACGTGAAGCAAAGGGTACTATTAGCCTAGAAACTCTCAATATGGTTGCTCAAGCAATGAATTGCAAACTTGTTTATTGTATTGTGCCCATAAAACCGCTTGAAAAACAATTAGAAGATCAAGCTCAATTGCTCGCAAAAAAAAGAGTTATGATAATTAATCATTCAATGAAACTAGAACAACAAGGATTAACACCAGAACAACTAAAAAAACAAGAAGATGATTTGGTACAAGAATTATTGCAAGGTGATCCAAAAAAATTATGGGATGAATAATGCGCTTCAATTATCCTGTCGGATCAACCCCATTAGATCATGACGAATTAATCGCTTTAATTCCAGATCATATAACTACCCAAGAAGAACTAAATGCTTGGGAAGAAAAAAATATTCTCGATGCACAGACATGGGCTTTTAAACAAAAGGAGATATTATCTTTAGCTTTCATTCAAAAACTCCATAAGCGTATGTTTGATAAAACATGGAAATGGGCTGGAGTTTTTCGGCATTCCGAAAAAAATATTGGTGTTTTTTGGCCACAAATTCCCATACGCATTCAAGAGTTGTGCGACAACGTCAAATATCAATTAGTTCACGATACTTTTTCAAAAGATGAAATTGCTATTCGATTACACCATCAACTAGTATTGATCCATCCTTTTCCAAATGGTAATGGCAGACATGCGCGACTGATAGCTGATATTTTTATTACACAACAAGGGAGCATTCGTTTTAGTTGGGGAATGCATCAAGATTTATACAAATCAACCCCAGTACGAAAATTATATATCGAAGCGTTACAAAATGCTGATCGTGGTGATTATTCAAAATTATTATCATTTGCTCGATCGTAAAAATCCTTAGCTTTTATAAACAAAAAAAATCCTCGTGCCACACGAGGATTTTTTTTGTTTTTTACGTTCCCTTTGCCAACCGTAATACTTCTTGTCCAGTTTCAGAGATGTGGTAGCGATAATCACGTGCTAAACGTGGTTCTTCTTCAATAGCTTTTTTCATTGAAAGCACCACAAAAATATTTTCTTCCGCACGCGTTACATTATCAGCAGCAGTCAATGTTAAATATTCTCGTTTAGCACCATTTTTAAGCGCTTCACGATATTCTTTTAACGTTTTGACTGGAACTCCATTTACTTCTTTAAGTGTTGTTCCTAAGGGAACATTTCTTCCACGATACAATTGTGAATCTGGAAACACATGAGAAATTAATAGAACTGGTTCATGCTGATATTTTAATTCACTGTATTTTATGAGCCCTGGCGCATGTTCTGCAAGCATACGTACATGATTCACGTTCAATTCTTGCACAACCATTCCACCAAACGCTTCATAATCTACTTCTTCATATCCAGGATATATTCTGCGAATTGCTGGCAACTCTGACATACCAAAAATAACAGAAAAATGTTTTTTTTCTCCTTTGCGATACACCGTCAAATTAATTTTATCTCCAATAGATAAACGCAATGGATAATCAATAATAGATATTTTATCTTCACTCCATGGCACACTCATATCACCATACATATCAACAGAATGCCCATTAATTTCATAAATCATGTCACCCTTGACAACTCCCGCTTTTTCAAGAGAACTTCCCTTCAACACTTCAATAACATAACAACCTCCTGGCAACGGATTACCCAAATAACGTGTTAATGTTTCTGTGCTGTTGTTAAAACGAACGCCTAAATATGGTTTTCTCAAAATAGTAACTTCATACAAATCGTTTAAAATTGTTTTTAAAGAATTAATAGGAATTGCATAACCAACATTTTGCGCACCACCTTCAGTAATACCTGAACAATTAACCCCAACAACTTCTCCTTTGATATTTAATAATGGCCCACCAGAACTACCAGGATTTATTGGTGCGCTTATCTGAATGAGATGTTGCTCATATCCACTAATTACACCAGTTGTACTTTTGCACGCTTGCTGTCCCAGTGGATATCCAAGCGCTAAAACATCATCAGAACGTCGTATTAAATCAGAATCTCCCAACATTAAATATGGAATACCTCCTAATTCTTTTGTAATTAATTCACGACCTTCATCTGACAAACGTAAAAGCGCAAGATCACGCTCTGGGCTAATACCAACAACTTCCAAATCTATAATACGCTTACCCAGCGAAGGAACCTGACACCACACCGTTTTTGCCGAAATAACAACATGAGCATTCGTTATTATGTACCCTTGCTCATTAATAAAAAAACCACTTCCACAAGAAGTTCCTTGCGATGGCGTTTTATATGGCTCCAACATATCAATTGCATATACCTGAGCAAAAATTTGAACCACCGTATCACGTATTTTCTCTTGCACCGGTCTCCACAACTGACTGCTTGTCACCACTTTTTCAACAATATGGGGAACTTGTGTTGGCAAAGAAGAAGGAAATGCTTGTCGCTGTTGCGATTGTTCCCACTGGCCTTCTAGGCGCAGTTGATTTTTATACAGAAAAAAACCCCCACTTGCAAAAATCAACAAAACGAGAACGATTACACCAAGAATAAAACTGTTTTTTATAGACATATCAAATAACCTTTTTCAATCACTTTTTCAATCAATAAGCACTTTGTTTTCATTACAAGCAATTGCATTCAGTTTACAACATAATCAATAAAAACCAAGGTAGGTTTATCCTTCATTTGTCAAAAATAGGCGAAGAAGGTATTATGAAGTTAATTTACATTAAATTTACATAGGAATTTTATGTCAACCAAACCAACATTAGAAGATATTGTTTCTTTGTGCAAAAGACGTGGTTTTGTATTTCAATCGTCAGAATTATATGGCGGACTTAATGGTGTTTACGATTTTGGTCATCTTGGCGTTCTCATGAAAAATAATCTTCGCTCCGCCTGGCTTAAATCATTACAAGCTCCTGATAAAACAATACTGTTGTTCGAAGGAGCACTTGTAGGACCGCAAGCAGTCTGGCAAGCGTCTGGTCATATTGATAATTTTCATGATCCAATGGTTGATTGCCTCAATTGTAAAAAGCGTTTTCGCGCAGATGATATTGACATGGAAAAAGGCTGTCCGTACTGTGGTAAAAAAGAATGGACTGAAGTCCGTCAATTTAACATGATGTTTAAAACACATCTTGGCGCTACCGTTGATCATTCAACTGCTGCGTACTTACGCCCAGAAACAGCACAATCTATTTTTATTAATTTCAAAAATATCATGTCTTCGCACAGAGTAAAAATACCATTTGGCGTTGCACAAATTGGAAAAGCATTTCGTAATGAAATTACACCAAAACAATTTTTATTCCGTATGCGTGAATTTGAACAGATGGAAATGGAATGGTTCTGCACTGCAGATACATCTAATGAATATTTTAAATACTGGTGCGAAAAGCGCCTCTCTTTTTATACAGCAATTGGTATAAATCCACAAAAAATACGCTTGCGTTCACATGAAAAAACAGAACTTTCACATTATTCATCACAAACAAGTGATGTAGAATATGAGTATCCATTTGGCTGGAAAGAACTAGAAGGAATTGCTGATCGCGGTAACTTCGATTTATCACAACACAGTAAATACTCCGGCAAAGATTTGTCCGTTCATGATGAAGAAAAACAGACATCATACATTCCAAATGTTGTTGAAACATCAGTCGGCGCAGATCGACTCTTTTTAACATGCTTATTTGACGCATATACTATCGACACACTTGGGCAAGAAGAGCGTCTGGTTCTTAAACTGCATCCATCTATTGCGCCCATCAAAGCAGCATTTTTACCGTTGGTAAAAAAACTCAATGATCCTATGCATCACATTTATACAGATATATTAAAATGTGGTTATACAATTGAATTTGATGATTCAGGATCAATTGGAAAGCGCTACCGCCGTCATGATGAAATTGGAACACCGTTCTGTTTTACCTATGACTTTGATAGCGAAACTGATCACCGTATTACCGTGCGCAACAGGGATACGTTGCAACAAGAACGTATCAGTATTGACGCTATTAAGAACTATATTGGGGACAAATTACAAAAACCAGCCGCACTCTAAACTCTTGAAATAAAATGCGTTGGTAGTATACCGTCATACTATCAACGCATTTTACATAAGGTCCGTATGATAAAAACCACAATAGATGTTTCTCCCGCAAGAATTATTCTTTTTTCGTTTGCTATCCTCATTATTGTAGGAACACTCCTGCTGTCATTATCTATTTCAGTCGTGCAGCCAATACCATTAATCGATCTCCTATTCACTGCAACATCTGCAACGTGTGTCACGGGACTTTTCACTATTCCGTTGAGTAATTTCACCATGTTTGGAAAAACTATTATCATGCTTCTTATTCAAATAGGCGCATTGGGGCTTGCATCAATGAGCTTATTAATTATTTCACTCTTCATTGATCTAGGAATCAGCACCAGATTCATGGCAGGACAATTACTTGAGTTGGACTCCTGGCATAATATAAGAAAAATATTACAATTTACGTTAATTTCAACGCTTATACTAGAAACGCTCGGAGCGATAAGTTTTTTTACCATCTTTTCAGCAGATTATACATTCCATAATGCTCTGTTTTATGCATTTTTTCATTCAATATCATCATTTTGTAATGCCGGCATATCTTTTTTACATTTTTTCACACAACAAAATTTGGGTATTTATAGCACCAATTATCTTTTTCTTGCTACCACTACATTATTAACATTTTTTGGCGGCCTAGGCTTTATTACTTGGCATGAAATTACACACCGCATACATGTCTATTTTTATTCCTCAAAATACTGTCGCCTTTCCTTGCATAGCAAAATTATTCTGTACACAACAGCACTAATACTGTTTATCACTGCATTGCTGTTCTTTATGCTCGAATACAATAACACACTAAAAAATCTTTCTTTACCGCTTGCAGTTACTAACTCTTTTTTTCATGCAATATCATTTAGGAGCTGCGGATTTGTTTTAGGTAATCTCACCAATTTTCACATGACCACCATCTTCATGATTATGATTGTAGGTTTTATCGGATCGTCTCCAGGATCTACTGGCAGCGGCGTAAAAAAAACAACCTTTGCAATCTTTTTAAATATTATACGATCAACCATTAAAGAACGACCATCTGTAGAAATATTTGAACGTCAAATTCCCAACGATCAAGTATTTAAAGCGATTACCATCATTGCATTAAGTATCGGTTGGATTTTATTTATTACTTTTTGCCTGCTACTAACCGAACAGGATTGGAATTTTACTGATGCATTTTTTGAAACAATATCAAGTTTTAGCAATGTAGGTTTTTCTCTTAAAGGCACTCAACATCTATCTTTGATTGGAAAAATTCTCATTTGCGCAACAATGTTTGTCGGCAGAATCGGATCGCTTACCTTTATTCTTGGTCTTAAATTTAGAAAGCAAACTGAAAGTACTGAGTTTGCTTATCCTGAAGAACGTATTATGTTGGGATGAAAAATAGGAAAATCTATGAAATTGTGTGTCATTGGATTAGGAAGATTTGGGTATCAGGTAGCAACAGGGCTTTCTGAACACGGCATGGAGGTTCTTGCAATTGATAGCAGTGAATCAATAGTTGCTTCAATACGCGACTCTGTTGCCCATGCAGTCACCATGAAAATAACAGATGAAGTTGCGCTACGTAGCCTTGGTGTTGATGAAATGGACACAGTTGTTGTTGCCATGGGAGAAAATACTTCTGAATCAATATTGCTTACTGCGCTGCTTAAAAAACATCTAAAAATTCCCTATGTTATCACGCGCGCAACTAACGATGTTAATAAAGAAATTTTAACTCTTGTTGGCGCAGATCGTGTTATTTTACCAGAAAAAGAAATTGGCAGTCGTCTTGCTGACAGTCTTAGTTCTCCTTTTATGGATTTGGTACGCCTTTCAAAAAATTTCTCCGTCAGCCATATTCTTGCACCTTATGATTTTATCAACAAAACCATAGAACAACTTAATCTTTATGAAACGTATCAAGTTCATTGTATTGGTAAAAAAGAAGAAGACAAAATTGTCCCACTTGGCCATGATTATATCGTAAAAAAATTAGATAAATTGGTTTTTGCGGGACAAAATAAAGACTTAGAGAAACTTATAAAGTTGTAAATCAAATATGTTATAGAATTTGTAGTAATTCAACATCAAAAATAAGGCCTGCAAACGGAGGGATTGAGGCTCCTGCTCCGCGCGCACCGTACCCGAGTTGCGACGGAATAAAGAGACGACGTTTTTCACCAACTTTCATAGTCATCACACCCTCATCCCAACCTGCAATTACGTAACCCATTCCAATGGGGAAAACAAACGGCTGACCGCGATCAACGCTACTGTCAAATTTGCTTCCCGGCTCACCGTTCACGTTAAGCCACCCAGTATAATGAACCATTACTCGCTGCCCAGTCTTTGGACTTGCACCAGTTCCTTCTTGCACAATTTCATATTCCAAACCAGAAGCTGTTTTTGTACGTGTCATTGTCGTTCCCACCTGCATTGTTTTTGTATTCTTCTTTGCTCTTTTTGAGCTCCTGCAGCTTACCAGTAAAAATGCTGTCATTCCTACCACTGCAGCCACTAGTATTATTCGCTTCATGTACTTTCCTTTTTGTATAAAAAATTATTCTGCAATTAATTATAATACATTATAAATAAAGCTCCAACAGAAGACTAATATATTCTAATCCAAACAAATCTTAAGATTGTTTATTTTTTATTGACAATTTGGCGATTAAGCGAGTATTCTTGTAATAAAAAATTATTTTTAAAAAAAGGTTCTATCATGCATTTTAAACTTATAATAATAACTCTCATAACTATTGTATCAACACAAGAAATAAGTGCTTCTAGCCTTACTGTTTTTAATAAAACAAATACACCGATGGAAGTAACAGCCATTTTTGGCAGCAAAGGAGATAGAAAAAAAACGGTCACCATTCGTGACCTTGGAGCACACACATTTGATTCTTCTATTCATCCATTTTATGAGTTGGTATGGCGTTTTACTAATTCAGGAGTATATTACACTCTTTCAATAATTTCAGGTCGCTTTATGAAAAACGGTATGATAGAACTGAAAAAAAATGGAACATATATCATAAACTTTAATCGAGATGGTGCCTATAATCCAGGGGATGTAGAACTGGGAACTAGTCCAATACGTTATGAGAAGTCAAATAAAAGGTATAGCGCATCATTAGGCGAATATTAAGCTGGCCCCATTTTGACAACAATAACGACTGTTGCCTCTCTTCATGGCATAACCAATAAAACACTTACTCGTATAGCCATCTTCATAAAACCCCTTTTTTTACCATCATACAATTAAAACAATTCTAATAGTAATGTTTTTTTAAAAAAATAAACCCAAGCCTTATTTAAACTTGGGTCTTTATTACAAGATAAAAGATATGATTTTTTATTTTTATGCTATTTTTTCGATTCTAATAACGGTTTTTGGCTGGCGATGTCCATTTTTAACACGCACTTTTCCGCGTCTTTTAAATCTAAAAACAATAACTTTAGGATCTTTTGTCTGCTTAACAATAGAAGCGGTTATTACGCCACTCAGCGTAGGTTGACCAATTTCATACTGATCTTCCCCTGTTTTGCGAAAAAGTACTTGATCGAACTCTAAATGCGCTCCAACTTCACCCTCTATTTTTTCAATCGCAAGGGTTTTTCCCTCGATTGCTTGGTACTGCTTACCACCTGTTGCAAATATTGCATAACGATTATATTGTTCTTGTCCTACCATGCGATTTCCCTACAAATTGGTAATTCTTTAATATGCTAAAGATAAAATTTCTTATACTCAAAATAACAAAAAAAGGTCCTTTGGTCAAAAAGCTTTTTATTGATTTTTTAAATCCCAGAGTAAATCAAATGCTTGTTTAGGAGAAAAAGAATCAAGTTCAACCTCATCTAGTCGCTCAATACGTTTCTTGACTAACGCTATCTCCTCTTTTAGTCGCTTGTTTTCTTTATATAATTCTGAATTTTCATTATTACATGCTTGTTCTGGTCTTACTATTGCCGCAGGTAAATATGTATTATCACCTCGCGATAATAAATATACCAGCTGTGACGCTCTTTCTACCACCCCGCCCGGTAACTCAGCAAGACGCGCTACCTCAATACCAAAGCTCCCATCTGCTACACCGCACATAATTTTATATAAAAACAAAATGCCTGTCGGCGTTTTCTTGCTCGCAGCATAATATGCCGCTATTCCTGGAAAAATATCCTTTAATTGAGTTAATTCGTGATAATGAGTGGCAAACAAACAACGGGCTTGCACCATGGTAAATAAATACTCAACAACAGCTTGGGCGATCGCCAGACCATCAAAAGTGCTCGTCCCCCGCCCAACTTCATCCAAAATAACAAGGCTTTTTGCTGTCGCTTGCGTACAAATTGTTGCCGTTTCTTCCATTTCTACTAAAAACGTACTTTTGCCCTCTGCAACATTATCATTGGCACCAAGACGGGTAAAAATACGGTCCAAAATGGCAATATCTGCGTAATCAGCTGGCACATATGAACCCATATGCGCCATAATACACATAAGCGCAACTTGCCGTAAATATGTCGACTTACCGCCCATATTAGGACCGGTAATAATCCAAAGTGACTGTTCATCTGTTAAAAAGGTATCATTTGCAAAAAATGCGGCCGAAGATGAATGCTCAACAACCGGATGCCGCCCCTGCTTAATAATAATATTTCTCTGTTCATTCAACACAGGTCGTACATAATTATTGTTATATGCAAGGCGCGACAGCGCTAATAACGCATCAAGATGCGCGATTGCATGAGCACATTTTCGCAATGGCCCAATATATTTCATAATCTCGGCTTTAAGCCGTTTAAAAACCTCTTGTTCATACAAAACACTCTCTTTGCGCGCATGTTCTATCTCATACTGCAGTTTCTGCAACTCCGGTGTGATAAAGCGCTCCCGCCCAACAAGTGTTTGCAAACGATGATAATGCTTAGGAACTGCACTCAAATTCGCACTCGTCACCTCAATATAATATCCCTGAATGTTGTTGTAGCGAATTTTTAATGATGCAATACCTGTGTTTTGTTGTTCTGTGCGTTCTAAGTCCATAACAGTTTGATTGCCATTATTGAGTAACGCTCTCATCTGATCAAGTTTTTGATCAAAGCCTTCTTTGATAATAATATCCGATTCACCATACACGCCAAAAGCACGTAACAATGTGTCAGACAATGGGGTAAAAGAACCTAAATGCTCATTGATGATGTTAATCAAAAGAGTAGAACACACAGAAGTCAAATGTTCTTTAAAAACGGGTATGTACGTCAAGGCCTGTGCCAACGCACAATAATCACCTACAGGTGCACGGTCGAGAGCAATACGGCCAACAATACGCTCAAGATCTGCAATGTGTGATAACAACTGTTCAAGCATGTGCGACAGAGTTATGTCATCTTTGAACAGCATAACTACATCTTGTCGCTGTACAATTGCATCTTTTTTTACCAGCGGACGTTGCAGCCATTTTTTTAACATGCGCGAACCCATTGCCGTTTTTGCGCAATCCATTGTCTGAAATAGTGTATTTTTTGCACTACCATCATGTGCATTTTTAATAAGTTCTAAATTGCGCTGCGTTGCTGCATCTAAAATAAGAAAATCATCTGCTTTATAAAAAAAGACAGACGTAAATTGATCAAGACTTTCGCGTTGATTCTTAGACATGTACGCATAAAAATAATAAAAAGCCAAGCGAATAGACTCAGCACTGGTAATCTGTTCAACAACTGATGCATCAAACTGCTTATTCATCCATTCTGCAAGAAGGTGCTCAGAAACAGCATCACTTGCATGCACAATCGTTGTGCAGTATCCCATTTTCTTAAATGACGCTTGTAATTCTTTTGCCTGCTTAACAGCAGGAATGATAATTTCATCGGGGAAAAAACGAATCAGTTCAGATTCTAAAAATTTATCGCACTGCGCCTGAATTGTTGTGACAAATATTTGCGCTGTTAATAGTTCAACAAAAACCAAACCCCACGCATCATTCATAGGATAAAAAGAAAAAAGATATGATGGCGAGCGTTCATCAAGTAATTTTGTATCTGTTAATGTTCCTGGCGTCAAGACCTGCTTAACACCGCGCCGCACAAGAGTACCTGGTTTTGCTTCTTCAAGTTGGTCACAAATAGCAACCTTAAAACCCCCTTTAACTAACTTACACAGATAATGGTCAAGCGCATGCACCGGTACACCACACAAAGGAATCGGTTCGCCTTTATTTTTTCCCCGTGATGTTAATGTAATACCCAAAAATGCCGCTGCCTGTTTTGCATCATCAAAAAATAATTCATAAAAATCCCCCACCTGAAAAAGAACAAGCGCATCAGAATATTCATGCTTTATCTCAAAATACTGTTGCATTAAGGGGGTCTGTTTTTCTATCACTTCCACTCCAAAGCCAGCTGTTTATTTATCTTCGTTAATTTTTGTTGCGACAACAACATAATAGTCGCTAAACAACGCCTTTCATCTGTCGAACTAATTCCCATTTTCTCACACACGTCCACATACCCCTGCTTCCACAATCCGTTCAACAATTTCTGCACGCCGTAATAAAGCAGGGTTATTAATCTCTCTGTTAAAACAGATCGTTTGACAGAGCATATTTAATTCATCTAATGAATAGATTTTCAATAATTTTCCAAAATCACCTATAGGAAGATAAACTGCCATAGAGAATATAGTTCTTCCATAATTATCAGATGCCATTCTAGCAGTATCCATTCCATTAATGCATGAACTAACACATAACAAACTAATAATAACAAATACCATTTTTTGCATATCGTATCCACCCTAAAGCCTGCATAATAGCACAATAACCACAACTATTGTAGCACAAATAATTAAAGAACTCATGTAACCTTTTTCTTTGCAATACCAAAAAATTGTAGTAAGAATAATGCATTAACGTAATAACTTTAGATTGCTTCTACTACACAACTGAAAGGTTCTTTTTTATGAAAAAACTATACGCGCTACTTGTTGCATCTTTTTTTGCATGCCCTTTATCCGCATCTGCGGTATTAACTGATACTGAAAAAGCTCTGCTCGCACAGGAAAAATTGCATTTTATTGATTCTCAAAAAAAATTCTTAAATGACATCAATCTCAACAACAAATACATTTATAAACAAGCACAGGATGTAGCGCATTATATTTTGAAAGACAAGTATCTTACGGTAAAACAATACATTAAATCTGCAATTGCTCAAATTTTAGCCACTCAAGAATTCACTGATTATCACCATTATAGCGTTATGTTGAAAACACCTCTGATTGGCCGAGACAATGTTAAAGTCAAAAATTTACCTATTGTTCGCCCTAGCCAAGCATTATCGCAAAAAATTAATGATATTCTTGCTGCAACAATCCCCGTAGCATTATTGGCAGACCAGTCAGTTATTACCTATTTTGAAACGTATCTTAATTATAAAATGGATTTCATTGATTCACAGTTTATGATAACCAAGCTTGCTTTTGTAGAAAGAGAATTAGAGGCGTATCTTAATGCAGCGGGAAACAATTAGAATAAATTGCGTTAAACAACAAAAAGCTTTGGTTTCCCAAAGCTTTTTTGTAAACAAGCAACCCCTTTTTTTCAAAACAAGTCACCCATTACTTTTTATTCATAAATGTCTTCGTCAAAATTATCTTCATATTCAACCGGCATCTCTTCTTCCTGCATTTCTTCTTCTTCCGGCATCATAACTTCTTCCATTTCCATATTATCTTCATCTTCTTCCGGCATCATTTCTTCTTCAGCAAAATATTCTGTATCTTCTGGATATTCATCATTCATATCCTCTATGAAAAAATCTCCTGTATCATCTTGTCCTTCTAACTCCATACTTACAACAAAAGAAGACATGCTCAATAAGCCTGTCATTACAAAAAGAGTTAATAGCTTACCTTTCATACAAAATCTCCCTTTTAGCCTATATATCTTTTATCTTAGTCTCTTATTAAAACTAATGATATCACGACACATTTTCAAATAGCAACATTTTTATGAAAAATTTAGCATTGCTTGCGTTTCACCCTCAATGCTTGCAAAAACAACGCGCTGCTGCTTTAATTCACTGCGATATTGCTGCATTAAGGCCTCTACACGGCCATATTCAGGATTTTCTTTAGCAAGCTCTGTAAACAGCTCATTAAACACTTCATTTTGGTAGTTTAAAAGATACCGACACGCTCTCTCAGCATGCATTTTTTGCGCGCCAGGCATATCTTGTCCTTTATAAGTCATATACGCACACACATCCTGGCCATAGAAAACAAGTTGTTTGCACGATAAATAAAGAGATGATTTGTAAAACGCACGCTTTTCTGGACTATATTCATCTGCTGAATCAAGCTTTTGAGAAAGAGTTTCAATAAGCGCTAGTGTTTGTGCATAAGGCACATGCGCATGAATATACCAGCGCAAGGTATCAGGATGAGAAATTAATTCTGCTATTTTTTGAGATACTATGATGGAACCTATCATGCCGGTAAAGTTAAACCCCGCACTTCCAATGCGCTTCCAACCCTGTGTGGTACCAAAAAGCTCTTGTGTGTCTTTAATAATTCCTGCAAAAAAACCTATTTCCACCTTCGGTGGAATTTGTTGTTGAATAGCAGGTTGAGTTTTAATTGTATTTTCATCACCAAAAAAATAATCAGCGCAATCTTTAAGCGCTGGCAATAGATACGTAAGCTGATGAACACAAAACAACGCCGTCAAACCAACTTTTGCAGCATAATGGCGATTCATCATTTTTTTTATATTGAGAGCTTTTTGAGCAAGCACTTTTTCTTTAATATATACATCTGCTGCAGCAAATGTGTATGCAGACAAGCACAATAAATTAACTAAAAAAAATGAATGTATTTTTTGAATATGCATGGCGATCCCCTGTAGGTAATTATTGTTTTATAACTCGTTTAAGATACTGCCCTGTATAACTTTTTTCAACCTGAGCAACTTCTTGTGGTGTTCCTTGAGCAATAATATACCCCCCACCATCGCCACCCTCAGGACCAAGATCAATAAGATAATCTACCGTTTTTAAGACATCAATATTATGTTCAATAACAATCATTGAATTATTTTTATCTACCAAACGATTAAGCACTACCAGCAATTTTTCAATATCACTATTATGTAATCCCGTTGTAGGTTCATCAAGAATATAGAGCGTATGCTGCTCTCGCTTTGCAAGCTCATCAACAAGCTTGATGCGTTGCGCCTCGCCACCAGATAACGTTGTTGAAGGTTGTCCTAATTTTAAATAATCAAGACCAACATCACACAACAGTTGCAGTCGCTTAACAATTGACTTATGATTTTCAAAAAACATCAGCGCTTCATATGCGGTCATATCAAGAACATCAGCAATAGATTTACCCTTGTACGTAATTTCTAATGTTTCTTTGTTGTAACGCATTCCTTTGCATGCTTTACATACCATAATTACTTCTGGTAAAAAATGCATTTCTACCGTAATGACACCTTCACCCTGACACTCAAAACAACGACCTTGTGCAACATTAAAGCTAAAACGCCCTAACGCATACCCGCGCACATTACTTTCAGGAAGTGATGCAAAAAGCTTTCTAATTTCATCAAAAACACCTAAATATGTTGCCGGATTTGATCGCGACGTTCTGCCGATAGGACTTTGATCAATAACCACCATACTCTCAATGGATTCAGCCCCTTTCAGATCACCCATATGATCTGATGAAAAACGCCTCATCCTTTTGTATCCGCCACCAAAATCTCGCTTCAATGAATCAACAAGTTCACTCATCACCAACGTACTTTTACCTGATCCTGAAACTCCTGAAACACCACACAAAACCCCGAGCGGAAAGCGCGCTGTAACATTTTTTAAATTATGCTTTGATACATTTTCTATTGTCATAAAACCAATCGGTTTTCTGAGACTCATCGGATCTGCAATATATCGTTTACCACTTAAATATGCGCCTGTTAACGATGCGTTATTTTCAGATAACGCTTGCGGCGTTCCTACCGCGGTTATTTTTCCACCAAGCGCGCCCGCTGCAGGGCCAATATCAACAACATAATCTGACTGAACTATAGTATCCATATCATGCTCAACAACAACAACAGTGTTGCCCTGATCTCTCAGTTTTTTTAACGTCTCAATAAGTTGATCATTGTCGCGCTGATGCAAACCAATACTTGGTTCATCTAAAATATATAAAACACCACTTAAGGCTGAACCGATTTGCGTTGCAAGACGAATACGTTGCCCCTCTCCACCAGACAATGTACGTGCGGTACGATTGAGTGTTAAATAAGACAACCCAACATCGTTAATAAAAGCGAGCCTGTTTTTAATTTCTGCAATAAGAGTATGCGCTATTTCACGCTGCATTTCATTTAATGAGAGTGTTTCAAAAAATTCTAACAACTGTTTAATAGACAAATCACAAAGTTCATAAATATCTTTACCGGCAATACGTACCGCAAGAGCATATTTATTCAAACGCCTGCCATTACACTCTGTACATGTATGAACAAGAGCATATTTATTTTCAACAAATTGATATTCATCAGTTTTTTGAAAAATAGTCCCAATCCCTTCACACTTTTTACATGCACCAATAGGAGAGTTAAAAGAAAAAAAGCGCGGCTCTAACTCGGGAAAAGACTCCGAGCAATCAATACACATTCTCTCTTTTGAATAAACATACTCTCGATCACCAACAATAATTTTACAATTACCCTGCGCTACATTAAACGATGTATCAACAGCATCTTGTAAGCGAGCCCTATCTTCAGCAATCACTTCTAATGTATCAACAATAACATCTATAGAATGTTTATAAGTTTTTTGTAAGTTTAAAACTTTGATTTCATCTACGGCTTTAAACTTATAAGATGTGTTGTCAATTTTAAAGCGATAATATCCTTTTTCAAATAGACGGATAAGATCAGCGACAAATTCACCCTTTTTTTGATATGCAATAGGCGCTGCTACCGTAATCATTTTTTGTTCAAAATTTTTAAATAAAATGTCACAAATAGTATCAGGCGACTCTGCTCTAATTTCAAGATTACAGCGTGGACAAAATAATGTTCCTATGCGTGCAAAAAGAATACGAAAATAATCATAAATTTCAGTGATCGTTCCCACCGTTGAGCGAGGATTTGACCCAACCGTCTTTTGTTCAATAGCAATGGAAGGACAAAGGCCATCAATACGATCAACATCTGGCTTTTTAGTAATTCCCAAAAACTGCCGCGCATATGAAGAAAGCGACTCTAAATAACGCCGCTTCCCTTCTGCAAAAAGAATATCAAGTGCTAATGAGCTTTTGCCCGATCCAGACGGACCAGTAATAATAGTAAGACTATTTTTGGGGATGGAAACACTCACATTTTTTAAATTATGCTCACGAGCCCCGTAAATATCGATAGAATGGGTCTTTTTTGATGATTTTATAGCATTTTTCATGGCTTTTTGTCCACTTTAAAAAAATGATCGTTAAATAATTTCTCATTAGGAATATAATATCACAGTAGCAAAGATTCACCAAATGGCACTTTTAAAAAAAAACTAACTTTTTTTGATTTTTACCATAAAAACCGTATAATTAAAGCCAATAGAAATGAAATTATGGTGGATGTAGCTCAGTTGGTAGAGCACCAGATTGTGGCTCTGGTTGTCGTGGGTTCGATCCCCACCATTCACCCCATACATTTTGTTGAAAAAATGAATTTTTTTCAACAAGGGCAATGATTTCACTTGCCGATCAACAAAAAACAATATACTCTACTGTATATATGAATTGAAAATGTGACATATCGGGGTGTGGCGCAATTGGTAGCGCACTCGCTTTGGGAGCGAGGGGTTGTCAGTTCGAGTCTGGCCACCCCGACCATATTATCGTTGTAAAGGAATAGGCCATGGCTATTGCTCATCGCTCTTATATTTTCTCAATGTTATTATTTTTTCTTTTTTGTAATTCACTCAATTCTACTGATATACACAATACTTTTACCCATAGATCGTTAGTTTCTCAAGAAAAAAATGCTTTGCATGCACAACAATGGACTGATTATCTTGTTGCTTATGTAGAACCGGAAAACATACAAGTAGTTGCAAATATTATTTATTTACTTTACGCAAATGCTGTTATTGACATTAAAGTCAGACAATTTGTTATACCAATCACACGCCTTAATCAAGCAATTAGATCCAATATTGTTAATTACAAAAATACAGAAAAAGAATTAACCACTCTCAAAACACTACTCGATCGCCTTTCCTATATAATGAGCGCTCGTACCATTTACAACCAAATGCTCACAACATGTCTCAATTACTATAATCAGCACCAATGGGAACCTCTCTCACAAATGATTTTAGAACTACAAACATATGGCCAACAAAGCCTTAATGAATTTGCCCAAACAAATCGTGATGCATTATCGGAAGTTCTCAAGTCATCCGCTAAAGTTTTTACCGATGGCGTACAACCGCTGCAAAATCTTTCAAAAATATATGAAACTATCGCTGATGGCACAATGCCAGAATCATTGAAGAGTAACGATTCTACAAAAGAGATTGTTGATCTTGTCATTATTGACGAATTATTAAAAAGCAATATCGCTGCTACTCAAAATAGTGAGTACATACTTAACACGCTCGACAATTCAACAGATATTATTTTGAGACTCATTGCCACCGCTACTGAAATTTATAAAGAACATTATCAGGCGCTATATGGCCACATGTTTTCTGATACATTTGATCAACGTTATGCACACACTCTTTTTGGTATAAATGATATGCTACCGCAGGAATATCAATCATTATTACCGCACCCAGACAAGGTGTTTGAACATGTACTGCAGACAATAAAGTTGTATACCCAAACAGAATATATCCAAAACCAATAGGAAGTTTATGAAAAAACATGTATATGCGTTTCTTTTAATTGCAACAGCGACCGCCTCAATCAATGCTGTACCTACCGCAACAAAAAATCCATTTTCAAGCCTTACACGCTCAATAGAAAGCTCTGCAGATGCCTGGATTACAAAATGCATCAGTCTATTAACTCTCACGCAGCAACTTATGTTGCTTAATTTGTTCCTTCCAGAATCATCACGATCAGACGAAGCAACTATGAAATGTATGCAAGCAATTCAAGAAGATCAATCATTAACCGCAACATTTGAAGAACTTGTACAAAATATGATGAAGCCTATTGAACTGTATATCAACAACATGCAAAAAAAATTTGAAGCGTTAAAAACTAATAATCAAGATGACATTCGTAACTTTATTACTAAACTAGAAGAAAATGTTAAGAAGCTCTCTCAGTATTTCTTCCAAGTGTATTACGAAAAACTATACAAACACATAGAAAAACAAAATGCTAGTGCTTTATGTTTTATGTTTGATGAAAATGGGCTTATTGCTCCAGAAAAACGTGTACGCGCTCTACCAAAGCCAACGGCATAATATTTATCAATGATATAAATCAAAGAGCAGCTAATCATAATATGATTAGCTGCTCTTTTTTTGTTGTATTTTTTGCGTGAGGATAGGTATAGTCATAATAAAAAGGATCCACGATGAAAATCAATGCTCATAGCTTTGGCCTTGCCGGAGCAATCACCACATCTGTTTGGTACAGCGTCGTTGCCATATTCATGAAAATATGGCCTTATGAAACATTACGCTTTATCTCCGCAGCACATATGATACCCCGCCTAGAAAATCTTATGCCATATATCAAAATCACTCCTGCTGGAATAGTAACCGGACTAACCGTCCATTTTATCGCTTCTTACTGCTTTTTCTTAATTATGGCCCTCATATACAATGTATGCTCCTCATTAAGAAATAAATAATTATAAACCCTTTTTATTTTTGTTGACATTTTCAATTTGAAAACAATACGATGAAATAAAAAGGGATAATTATGAAAAAATTGTTATTACTTTCATGTGCCATACTACTAACAACAAACAATTGCATCCATAGCTCTGAACAACAAGATACAGAAAAACAAAAAACCCTTTCTCTTATTGTCGGCTTGCATACCAAGACCTTTGGTGTAGATCATCTTTTTGATCAGAAAATCGATCCCAAAGCATTCATTGCATGGCTCAAAGTTGGTTCCATTGTAAAAAACTATGTCCTTAATAATTCAAAAGATTTTTTAGGAAAACAAGATTCATCGCTTGTTAATGCATTTAATGAAATAGAAAAAGCAAATAATGCTCTTGTAGATGGGATAATTGTTACCTATGTAACCAAAAATTATACAGATTTTCTTATTAAAGAAGCAAAAGTTTTTCAAGATATAGAAAACAACATGCATGAGCTAGTAACTCAACTGAAAAATACTCGATATCTCACTCAAAGCAAAAAAAATGCTCAAGATATTTTAATATCTTATGCTCTTTTTATTGAAACAACTGCAAAAAAAGCAAATAAAGACACAAGAATGGGTCATAGACAAGACGTGACGCTACCTATAATGCAACAAGCAGCTACTACTGCGCCTCCTATACCAACAACTCCTCCTCCTGCTATACCTGAACCTCTTTTTTATGAAAAAGAACCAACAGAAGCTGCTCCAACTCGTTTACCACCAGCGCCTCCAGGAACAATAAATATGCCTCCTCAACGTCCTCTACCATCAATTCCTCAATAAAAAAGGAAAAGTATCATGAAAAGCCGATATAATATGTTACCACTCATATTTCTGTGTGCACTGCCATATTATACGCTTGTAGGGTATGAATTAAGATTTAATAATTTCACCGACAAAACGCTTATTATATGCTCAAAAAAAAGAGCTGGTATTGTAGAGCGGTACTATCAAATAGTTAAACCAAATAGATCGGTAACACAGGCATGGCATGATGCCAACTGTTTAGAAAGCTTACAATGGGCTGAATTAAATCCTAATTTTCCCCTTAAAGGAGGCTTAGATCTTGTTGATGATAATCGAGGAAGTCAAATTCCACCAGATAAGCAAAATCTATTTGATGAAACATTTTTTAGTAAAAAATCAGGAAAAGGGCTGTATCTGTGGAATAATTTAAGAATTGTTGTTGTTCCTAATGAAATTTTTCAAAAAACACGAGAAGCTGCAACAAAACTTGTTCAAGGATTTGACAAAATAGTGTGTCAAACAGTTGATTCATTATTCTTAAGCGTAAAAGATACTGTATTTGCAAGCTTGGAAAAAACATTAGCCCTGCTAGAAAATAAGTTAAGTGCCAAAATAAAAGAAAAGGCCGATGCAATAAACAAAGAATTAAATACAGATCTCGTTGATACCAATATCACAGAATTACGAAACAAAATTGCTGAAGCAAAAACAAAAATAGAAAATTATATAAAAAATAAAATAAATGCGGCTACGAACAAAAAAACATGCTTTTTTAATCTTGCACAAATTGCTGTAGCTGCAGGAAAAATTCATGGTATGAGCATATGTAAAAATAGGGAATTTATAATTTTTGATGCAGGAATAACTGATGATTTAACAGGAATGCCGTTACTCCTAGCAGAAACTGTGGAGGGCCAATAATACATAAAAAATGGAGTTAAAAAAGATAAAAAGTAATGTATTTAATTTTAAAAAAGGATATCGGACATGAACAAAATACACAAACAATTATTATTTATTGCTGGATTTATTACAATTAGCACTTCAGTCAATGCTGCTTATGAGTATGATCTTGTTAATATGATTGGTGATCCCATTGTCGTAAAAATTAATCAGGAACGAGCAGATAATAAAGATTATTATCAAATTATTTTCCCCGGTAAAACAGTCAAACAAACATACCCTACTGGTAATGCTTATTGTTTGAGAAAACTCGCATGGGCTCCTTATGATGAGACAGCACCTCTTGGAGGTGGTTTAGATCTTGTTGACAAAACAAATGGCAGAATACCAGAGGAAAAACAACGTGAATTTGGAGATAAGATAGCTACTCATTATGCATTCATTCCAATGGACATTGTTATGCAGCCAAATGAAGTCTTTCAAGAAACAAGAAAAGCAGCAACAAATCTTTTAAAGGGTATAGATAATTTTGCTTGCCAAACACTTAATGAAGTAAAAGATTTTATGAAACCAAGCATTGGTGGCGGTAGTGGTGGTGGCAGCATGGGTGGCGATAGTGGTGATGGACCAAAAAAAGAAGATAAAACTATTCAACTTATAAGTCTTTTAGAACAAATACAAAAAACCATCGAGAACATTGATATGAGTACGGCAAAACCATCAGAAAAAGCTAGCACAAAAGCACAACTTGCAACCCTAATCGCAGGTGATAATGTAAAATTATTAAAAGACATAGGAAAAATTTCTGTTATTGATATTAGCAAATTAAAAGATGCCATGGGATCAGCAGAAAAACAAAAAACAGCGTTAAATATTATTGAAAATGCATTTACAATATTTTATCAAACAAGCACCCAAACAAAACTCGACACTAATTCATTCGTCATTAATACATCAATGAGTATGGGCGGTGGCGTGGGTGGTTTATCAACACAAACTGCACCAAAAAAATGTGATTTTGGTCTTGGTAAAATAGCAAAAGCTTCAGGAAAACTTGCTGGATACACCCTGTGTAAAAGTAGAGAATTCATTATCTATTACAAAGTAGATAATGACGGCATTCCAATGAATGACAAATATGGCAGAATCGCCCTCACTGCAACTACAGTAGAAGGTCAATAACAATATTTTTGATTAAGAAATGCGAGTATCCCTCGCATTTCTTACAAAAAAGGATTGAACAATGAATAGTAGTATAAAAATAACTCTCATTACGCTTTTTCTGTTATCGTGCAGTACTACTACTATGCATGCATATCGTTGGATCATAAATAATTTCTCTAGCAAAACGCTCTTAGTACAAATTGAACTACTTGCTAGTGGTAATCCATATTTTGTTCTTGTTGAGCCAAAAAGAAGCGCTGATTTTAACTGGTCTCCCGGTAATACCATGGCAGGATTTTGTTTGGGAAAAATAAAATATGTTGTTGTTGATGATTATATTTTGCAACAAACAAGTCTCATTAACAGACAAACAATGGAAGTAAAAGATACTCATGCTCTGCTTAATTGGCTCGACCACCTGTCAGATCCAAAAAATGCAAAAGCGGTTGGACTTGCACGGCCTTATAAACGCAAAGAAGCAAACCTCATGCTTATAGAAGATGAGTTATATAACATAACTGTTGATGAAGCAAAAAGATTAACGGGAACAAAAATTGGCGCAAAAATAGTACAATATTTTGCAAACGTGGTCAAAGAATCAAAATGCAGAGGTCGTGACATTATTATTGTAGAAAAAAATGGAAAATTAGAATTCTACACCCTTGCAAATTAAAAAAGGATGAGTGATGAAAAATTTTTTTAAAAAAAATATACTATACCTCTCTCTTTTAGTTTTTGGCAATTCAACCATTTTAGGATACAATTTCACCTTCTCTAATGTCACTGAACGTTTCTTGGTGGTTTGTTACAAATTAGAAGCACTCGCAAAGGAATATTATCAAATCATACCTCCTGACCAGTCATTATCACACTATTTTCCTAATGCACACTGTTTTGGCCAAAGTATTTTATGGGCCGAACTCAAAGAAACTGATGCATTTGGTAGAGACCTTCCTTTCCATGGTGGCATGGATCTTATTGATCCTGAAACGGGAATGATCGAAGGCGAAATGCAGCAATTATTTAAAAAGAACTTGGCAAATAAATATGCATTCATTCCTATGCAAATCAAAGTTGTTGATAATGAAACATTTCAAATGACAGTGGATGCCGCTGTAGAACTCACACAAGGCATTGATTCTCTCAGTTGCCAAACAGTTAAAACAGTAGCCCAATTTATGTCACCAGTACCGCCCATCACACCTACTTCTCCACAATCAGTTGTAAAAACACCTTCTTCTAAGCCGATAATAAGCTCCTGTCGATTTGGACTTGGCCAAATAGCTAAAGGTGGCGGAGAACTTGCTGGTGTAACTCTTTGCAGGGATCTTCATTTTGTTCTTCTTGATACAGGTGAAATTGGTTCACTTGCACCGACAAAGCCTGGTGCGATCGTTTCTCGCATTAAAAAACCAATACTCATTGCAGAAATAAACCAGGGTGGGTAAATAAAAACATGAAAAAAGCACTATTTCATATGATGATTGTTTTTTTTACTCTCAGCACCTCCTCTACTGCGCATGCCTATTGGTGGAGGTTAAGTAATTTCACCACAAAAACTCTTTTATTAAAGCTTAAACTTGCCGCAAGCAACAATCCTTATTATGTCATAGTGCTACCCAATGATAGCGCATTATTTGATTGGTCACCCCCAAGTCCGCTTGCTGGTTTTTGTTTTGAAAAATTAGAATGGATGGAAGTGTCACAAACACTCCTACATAATAGAGAACTTATTGATGAAAATTATATTGTACTTAGCAATAAAAAAATCGACTTATTCCTTTCTCAAAATCAAGAAGAATATCAATTAAAAAATGCACCTCTTCGGTATTTTGGCAGCGAGCTCTACAAAAGAACTGTGCAAGCTGCCAGTCGCCTTGGTCCTAAAAAATTTATTCTATGGTTGGCAAAGCTGCATGCACAATCAGTATGCAAAAGTCGACATATTGCAATCGTAGAAAATATAAATGGTGGTATAGAATTTTTTACACAAAAAAGTTAAATAATTTCCGCACTCTATCCATCCATGGTATTCTATACCATATTATTTTTTTATTTTTTTAAAAAAAATTAAAAACACTTATGAACCTCACCCACAAACCATCACCCCGCACATTTGATTATGTGCATTTTTTTTTAACAGTTGTACTCTCTTTGTGTGGTCTTTTATTTATTTTTAGCACAACATATCATCACAACGCACCCTTTTCATCATTTTTTAACAAACAATGTTGTGGTATTTGCAGCGGAATAATCATTTATTTTTTATGCCTCATTCCCGACTACCGTACTATTATGCGCTATGGCTCGCTCCTCTATTGTGGCGTTATAGGATTACTATTATTCACCCTCATCAAAGGATCAATAGGTATGGGTGGACAGCGATGGATCAATCTCTTTTTTTTCAAGTTCCAACCATCTGAACTGACAAAACTTTTTTTCCCAACATACATGATCAATTTTTTACACTCACACAAAAAAAAAATTATTCATTCTTTTAATCTTTTTATTCCCATCCTCATAACACTCAGTTGCAGTTTTATACTCATACAACAACAACCTGATCTTGGAACAGCATTTATTGTTTTAACATCTGGATTAATTTTATGTTGGCTTGCAGGTCTTAATAAAAAATTCTTTATCTACAGTATAGGCATATCTCTCTTTTTAACTCCTATTTTCTGGAAATATGTTTTACATGATTATCAAAAAAATAGAATTTTGGTCTTTATGGGCCAAGGTGATAGTAAAAAAGAAGCTTACCAACTAGAACAGGCGCGTATTGCCATTGGTTCTGGAGGACTCTGGGGAAAAGGTTTATTTAACGGCACACAAAACAGACTACGTTTTTTACCAGAAAGTCGTACTGATTTTATTTTTGCTGTTTTGTGTGAAGAATGGGGACTTATTGGTGCACTCTGTGTGCTCTTGTGCTATTTTATTCTCTTTTTTAAGTCATTTTTTATGATAAAAAAAATAAAAGATTTTTATGCGCAACTTTTTGCATCAGGACTTATACTTCATATAGTATTAGCAACCGTTGTTAATAGTGGTATGGTATTAGGAATTTTACCTATTGTAGGAATACCGCTACCATTAATGAGTTATGGCTTAAGTAATTTGTGGATTACCTACGCATGTCTTGGTATTTTTCAAAATATTACCATGCGATACAAATAAAATAGGATTTGCATGAAAAAACCTCTTGTATTAGATCTTGGAGAAACACCTGAAGAACGTATACATGATTTTTCTCCCCAAACATTTGATGATTATTTAGGACAAAAAGAACTCAAAGAAAAACTTGCTATCTACACAACTGCTGCAAAAATGCGCAACGAACCACTTGACCATTTACTCCTTTTTGGTCAACCCGGCCTTGGAAAAACAACACTTGCAAGTATCATGGCACAAGTAATGAATGTAAACATTAAATTTTGTAGTGGCCCTATGATTGAACGCACCGGCGATCTTGTTGGTATTCTTTCTAGTTTACAAACACGTGATATTTTTTTTATTGATGAAATTCATCGCATGCCTACAAATATAGAAGAAGTTCTTTACAGTGCAATGGAGCAATTCAAGGTTGACGTCATTATTGGCCAAGGAGCAGGAGCAAAATCAGTTAGTTTACCCATTAACTCCTTTACTCTTGTTGGCGCAACAACAAAAAGTGGTATCATTTCTGCTCCACTACGCAGTCGTTTTGGCATCATTGAACGTCTTGATTTTTACACGGATGAGGAATTGGCTGCTATCGTGTTGCAAAGCGCTCGTTTTTTACGACTTGAGATAACACCTGAAGCAGCACAATTGATTGGCGCTGCTTCACGAGGAACTCCTCGTATTGCCAAAAAAATAATTCGCCGTATTCGTGACCTGGCTCAAGTACATAATGCACACGCAGATAAAGAATTTGTTCAAAAATCACTCTCCTTTTTAGGAATTGACAACGACGGCCTTACATCTGTTGACATTATGATCCTAAAAAAAATTGTCTGTAATTTTAATGGTGGTCCTGTCGGACTTGACACACTCGCTTCTCTCGTTGGTGAAGATGCTGACACCATAGAACTTGCGTATGAACCATATTTATTACGTAAGGGGTACTTAGAACGTACCCCTCGTGGTAGACAAATTCCTGCATTTATAATGCCACAACTTGTTAAAAGATTTTTGGGACAGGAAACGCTATAAAACGATCTGTGGTTTTATTTATAACACTAGAACCTTCTTTTGTCTTGCAAATATTAATACAATCTGTACTCTAATAAAAGAAGGATGGCGTATTGCTGCTAATCAACATCGTACCCAAGCTACGTTAAAACACATATAAAAACCAGTATGAACAATAAAAAATCAGATTTATATTTTTTCTTAAATGACAAAAAAAATGGTTTTTTACTGATCGCAATGATTCTTTGTGTCACGGCCATCAAAGCGATGGATTTAGATCTAAGTACCGTTCTATCGTCCCCACTTGGTGAACAGAACACGCGACAAAACAAATATCAACAAACGCTAACTAACCTGATGAGCTTAGTCGATTCACAACCAACAAATGAATTTGATATAGCAGAAAAGTTGTTCGATCTAAAAGAATCTGCGGAAACAAGTATTCAAAAAGCTCTCGTAACTACTCTCGATACAATTTGGAACAAAGAACAAGATTCTGCTAATCTAAAAACTCAGTTTTATCAAGCCTATGATAGCATGCAGGCACAAAAGCTAAGTATATGCTTTGAACGCTTTGTTAACCAATTGAGACCAAATCAGAACGATATTACTAGTGCCTTAATTACATTATCTGAGATAGAATCCCTACTGCCAGCAAATAGCATCATCAGAACAAATAAAATTAAAAAGGTTAAAACAATTCTCAATGACCGTAAATTAGATACTCAATCGATTTCCGAATGCAGTAAATTGATGAAAGAAATTGAAAATTTATCATTTTCACCAGAATCACCAAATAAAATGTTAGAAAATAGCATGATACAGGTTACAAACCTTGCCAAACAAGGGAAATCGTTTCCTGAACAATCAGGCAATGCGCTGACGTACCTACAGAATGTCATTAATTATCTTTTGGCACAACAAAACCTATCCGATTCATTAAAAATTTATATTCTGCAGCTCATGTGGTGGACCAAAATGCGCAGAGAAGGCAATACAATAGTCCAAAATTATGCGTCACAAGCGACTGTGATCGCTAATGCACTGCGGACAATGCGTGCAATTTTACCCTCAATAATACACAATGCTGGCAAAGTGGCAAAGATTAAATTTCATGATCAGGAAAATAACAAAAAATTACTCAATACATTAATCAGTGAAAAGACCATTCAAGATGAAAACTTTTTAAAGTTTCTAGAGCAACTTATCATTGAACGGGATAAACCTAAACCTACTTATACTGCAACTCAACCCTACCGAAAACCAGATAATTCTACAGCAGAACTTGCAAAGAAAGGAATTAATTCCACAACCAACTTTCCTCTTACTGAAGAATCTTTAAAAAATTCATTCTTACCAGATAGTTTTAAACCCTTACTAGAAGAATATCTCAAACTCAACACTCTGTCTCCAGAAGAAAAAGAACAACGTGTCATTAAACAAAAAATTAAAGCACTGACCGAAAGACTGGATTTTTTGAAGAACTATATTCAAAACATCTCATCCCCTGAAAAGACAACGCATAAACACTTCCAGTACAAAAGAGAAGATTTACCTGAACCAAAAGAAAGCACTTATAGGTTACCAACGCTGCCACCTATAAGTGAATATGCTACAAAACTCAATATAGACAAAGAGATAACATCAATTGAAGAACGTATCAAGTCGCTCAATGAACAATTGACCAACAAAAGAAAATCTGATCCTGCAACTCTTGATAGTAAGATAAAACAAATTCAACAAGAACTTACAGATATCACTAAAGGAAAAGAAGCATTATCAGAACAAAAGGCCCAACTAGATAACTTTAAACACGAGATTACACAGCCCATTCAAGATATTATTAATGAGGAGCATTGTCTAAATAATATTGTCACAACAGCACACGAAATGCTACCGGCAATAAATGCATTAAATAGCACTCTAGTGAAGCTTTCTGATTCAATAAATAACCGTAAAGAAGAATATAAAAATCTCCCTGTACCTAATGATAGCCTACTTCAAAAAAAAGACATTGTACTTTCACTCAACAGTTTACGCAAAGAAGAAAACCAACAACCTTTCACAGAAGCTTATTCATACGAGCTGCCAAACATACCTACAACAGACTTTAATCCTGATCAGGACAATCAAAATAACTCTAATGTCACGCAGAAAATTATTGCGACTTCGGACAACATATTACAACAAAGCAATGATGGCCTACAAAATATTCAAAAAAAACTAGACGAAGAGCAACAAAACCTCCCAAAACAAGCCTACGATAGAACGGTATGTGCAAAAATAGAAAATGTCCCAAATGGTTCAGCGCCGCAAAAATATAAACCTGCAATGCCAGACGCAACGTCCAGCGTAGCACAAGAAACAATACTTCCAGCGGATCAAATTGAAACAGTAAGCAGTGAACCCAACGTTGCCATAGCTCAACGTAAATCTGGTCTTATCCGCGCATTATTGAACCGTTTTAAAAACAATGCTATTTTTACTCGCATTCGACAATTAATTGATGAAAACGTTTTTCCGAGAAACAAAGACATAGAAAGCAAACAGAATGAATTCTCTCAAACATCATGGTTAGGCATTGTTTTTGGCTCTATTACGTGGTTTTTTGAACTATTCAAAAAAGTATTATTCTAGGTTCTAACATTTTGTCCAATAGGTGTTATTCATGTGCCCATGTAACAAAAAATGATCCATTATCAGGTAATACAGGAGATGGAATAGACTGTAGAACTACTATACCCATCAATACCAACCCACAAAGAACAGTAACTGTTATCTGGTGTTGCTACCAATTTAATTATAAAAAATAGCTATACATGCTTTATCACACAAAAAAAAACAAAGTCAATTAAGTTAGACAGGTACATAAAATAGCAGTACAATGAATATATATTATACATTAGAATTTTAATGTGGAGCGTAAAAGCATGGCAGGTCATAGTAAATGGGCCAATATTAAACATAAAAAGGCCAAAGAAGATGCCAAAAAAGGCAAAATATTTACAAAACTTATTAAAGAAATTACCATTGTTGCTCGCCAAGGAGGCGGTAATCCCGATCAAAATCCACGTTTACGTTTGTTGCTTGAAAAAAGCAAAGAAGCAAATATGCCTCTAGAAAATGTAACCCGCGCAATAAAAAAAGGTACCGGTGAACTTCCTGGCGTAAATTATGAAGAATATTCATATGAAGGGTATGCCCCCTGCAATGTAGCAGTGGTAATTGATGCTCTTACTGACAATAAAAATCGTACGGTGGCGGAATTGCGACGCTTATTTTCTGAAAATGGCGGTACGCTTGGTGATTCAGGATCGGTCAGCTGGATGTTTGAAAAAGTAGGCGCTATACATGCAAGCGGCAAAATAAGTGAAGATGAACTACTAGAACACCTTCTTGATTATGACATCAAAGACATCGACATTGATGAGGAAGATAATTTCACCATTTATTGTGATATAAAATCACTTGAAGCTGTCAAAATAGCTGTTGAAAAAGCGGGTATGAAAATTGAAAGTGCTGGACTAGAATGGCGTGCAAAAAGTAGTACTGATCTTTCAGATGAACAGAGTGACAAAGTTCTTGCATTTTTGTCCGAACTACAAGATCATGATGATGTGAGAAATGTATATACAAACTTAATGTAATTATTTTTTAGCAAAAAATAATTACATTAAAAAACAAAGGAATATAAATACTATGCTGTATAGCATGACAGGATTTGCATCAAAAATATTTATTCTTACATCCCCTGCGGGCGATAGAGCAAGTATTACTATTAATCTCAAATCTCTCAATTCTCGTTTTTTTGAAACTAGCATAAAACTACCTCCAACTTTGTCTCATCTTGAAACTACTCTTATTAAACAATGCAAAGAAGTGCTACGACGTGGTCATATTTACGTCACCGCTTACATCAGCAATCAAACCGTCTTTGAAGGTGAAGTGACACCAGCTCTTACCGTCATAGATGGATATATACAAGCAATTGATGCCATCAAAAAACGATATGCCTTAAAAGACGAACTAAAATTGGAAAATATTCTAAGGTTACCGAATATTTTTTCTCAAGAAGCTCAACAACTTGATGAAAATTCAACTCAATTAATTCTAAACACAGTTTCAGAATTAATTAAAACAGTAATGCATGAGCGTAAGATCGAGGGTGATGCTTTAATCATCGACATACACAATAGAATAAATATCATTCGTAAAGAAATGAAAATCATCACAGAAAGAGCTACCATTTTTGTTGAGGAATGGAAGAAAAAAGTTCATTCTACCTTGCAAGATATTGGCGCTGACGAAAATTTATTAGTCAACGCGCAAAAAAGTAGCCTTTATTCTATGCTTGACAAGATTGATATTCATGAAGAAATTACTCGCCTCATGAACCACCTTGACCAATGTATGATTCATTTGAAATCAGCAGATATAGAAAAAGGTAAACGACTTGATTTTACCTTACAAGAACTTGGCAGAGAAATTAATACCATCGCTGCAAAATGTTCTGATTCAATGATTAGCTCTCATGCAATCAACGTTAAAGTGGAAATTGAAAAAATTCGCGAACAAATTCAGAATGTTGTGTAATACACTATTATTTATTCGATAAAAATAGTTATCTAGTGGCCAATTTCTGGCATTCTTCTAGAATAATCGATGACGTCAAATGTAGAAGAGCAGCATCATTATTCCATTTTTTTCTTATTGTTTCCTCATCAATTTGATATATTTTCTGTGCTATATCTATTTTACTTAACACATCAAACTTCTTTATAGAGTCTTCAATAACACATGATGCCACAGCAATCATGTCGCAAGACATATCAGTTTTCTTTTTTTGCGCATAATCATAAGCAAGAGTGAATATGTCCCTCACATTATTTAAAGTCATACATTCTGTACAATTAAGAAAGCCTTCAATTGATAGAGCTGATAATTCATTATTTTCAAGTATTATTTTTTCAATGTATTGTTTACGTTGAACCCGAGAGCCTATTTGTTGATCTCTTTTTAATTTTTGCATAGTAAAACAAGCAGACACAAAGCTTTGTTTGTCTCTCCTTGTTTTGTTCCTCTTTATCGCATCAATACCTGCTTCACAACACAATACCTTAATATCTGCAGGAGTCATTCCCTTTGTTGCATGAACCAACAGGTCTGCCGTTACCGCCTCATCATGAAGACATTGTTGTAAATAATAAGCAATTATTTTGGTCATATCCTCTTCATTTGGTATCGCAACATGAATTTTTTGATCAAATCTACCAGAACGAATAATAGCTGAATCAAGAGTATTAACATGATTCGTTGCAGCAATCACTACAATATGTTCTTCATTTTTATTATTAAATCCATCCATCTCTTTTAATAAAGTATTAATAATTTCTGTATTGGGCAAACGATGATTATTATGATCCCTCGATCCAATCGAATCAAACTCATCAACAAAAATAATTGCCGTTTTAGAGCTATGTTTTCGTGCCGCTGCGCGCGCAGTAGTAAAAAGATTTTCTACTATTGATCGCGCATTCCCTACCAAATTCTGAGAAAAAGAGGTTGCATTGGTTTCAAAAAAAGGACAGTCCGCTTCTCCCGCAATAACCCGAGCAAGATGCGTTTTGCCACAACCAGGATCTCCATACAACAAAATACCTTTTGTTATAGAATATTCATCGTTCGATATAGCTTTAAATTTTTTAATTGGTGAATAAGATTCATAACTGCTTGTGGAACTGTTCCAGCATAGTCTTTTAACCTCTCTTTAACAAAAATAGAACTAAACTTTCTATCAGGCCCCATCATCATTTTTTGTAGCCACGTTGAGATACCCACAACAATTACTACGGGTATAGCTGTAGCTACAATCATCATAATATAATGAGCAATTACGCCATAATCCCCTTCTTGCGAGTAACTCATGGCTGGCTGTATGCTTATTAAAATAACCAGAATCAAGGAATTAATTTTTTTTGACACAATTCTCACTGTATGAACCTCAAAATAGCAATTTTCAGTTGTATTACTGCAGTATATATTTTTTTAAAAATACTTCAATCTTATAACTTATCTTCTCCCCTCAACTTTTATATAAATATCCTTTATTATTAAAGGCATACTTAACGAAACAACTATGAAAGTTCAACCTATATGTCGCAACACTTTACACATTTACATCTACATACAGAATATTCATTACTCGATGGGGCAATATCACTTGATAAACTTGTTTCATTTGCAAAAGAAAATAACTTTAAAGCCATGGCCATAACGGACCATGGCAATGTTTTTGGTGCAGTAAAATTTTTTCAAAAATGTAAAAAAGCTGGCATAAAACCTATTTTAGGAATGGAAGCGTATTTTACAGAAGACGCAAAAGTAAAAAATGCTGACAACAAATATTATCATTTGATTTTGCTCGTACAAAATGAAGTGGGCTACAAAAATCTCTGCAAACTTATTTCTTATTCTTACCAAGAAGGCTTTTATTTTAAACCTCGTATTGATTATGCAATTCTTGAAAAACATGCAGAAGGTTTAATTGCGACATCCGCATGTCTTGGTGGACATATTCCCAAATTGGTAATGGCCGATAATACAGAAGAACTTGAAAAACGCCTTGAATGGTTTTTACGCGTATTTGGATCAGATCGTTTTTTTCTTGAAGTACAACCAGAAGATCAAGAAGAACAAAAAATTTTAAATCAAAAATTATTTGCACTCAGCAAAGAAAAAAATATCAAATGTGTCGCAACCGCAGACTGTCATTATGTATCTCTTGATGATCATGAAGCACATGAAGTTATGCTTTCTATCCAAACACAAAATAAAATGGATAGCCCAAATCGCTACAGCTTTGGCGAATGTCGCGCATATATGCGTACTCAACAACAAATGCTTGATATCTTTACAAACAACGCCGATGCCGTGTGGAATACTGGTGAAATTGCCGATATGTGCAATTTTGATTTTGAAACTGATAAGCTCTTTTTTCCTCAATTTGTTATACCCGAAAATTTTACTCAGGAATCATATTTTGCACATATGTGTCGTATCGGTTTACAACGATTAAAAGATGAACAGCTCATTCAGCTTGATCAAGCTGAACAATACGATAAACGCTTAGAACTAGAAATAGATTTGATTACAAAAATGGGCTTTGTTGGCTATTTTTTAGTAGTAAGTGATTTTATTCAATGGGCATATCGCAATAATATTCCCGTCGGTCCTGGACGCGGTTCTGCCGCAGGTTCCCTTGTTGCATGGGCTTTACAAATTACTAACATAGATCCGTTAAAATATAATCTTCTTTTTGAACGCTTTCTCAACCCTGAGCGCGTCTCCATGCCTGATATAGATATCGATTTTTGTATTGAAGGGCGCGACAAAGTAATTAATTATGTACGCGACAAATATGGACATGAAAAAGTATGCCATATCATCACCTTTGGTACCATGATGGCAAAAGGCGTGATAAAAGATGTCGCGCGCGTTCTGGGATTTTCGTTTGAAGATTCTAACGCAATCACCAATCTTATTCCTGAGCAATTAAAAATCACCCTCAATGAAGCACTCGAACAAGAACCACGATTACAAGAATTAATTAATAATAACCCAAGAACAAAAAAAATATTTGATATAGCATTCAAATTAGAAGGTCTTACGCGACACGCATCCAAACATGCTGCCGGAATTGTAATTTCTCCTGAGCCTATCGATGAAGTATTGCCAGTCTATGTTCCTCCCAAATCCAATGAGCTGGTGACGCAATATGCAATGACTGAATTAGAAAGCATAGGCTTTCTTAAAATAGATTTTTTAGGACTCAAGAACTTAACACTCATCGATCAAGTACTTAAAATTGTGCAAAAAAATTATGGCATCACGCTCAATATGAATAAGGTGCCACTTGATGATCCCAAAACCCTTGAACTTCTGTGCCAAGGCCAAACTTCAGGCATATTCCAATTTGAGTCGAGTGGATTAAAAGAAGTTATACGTAAATTAAAACCAGAAAAATTTGAAGATATTGTTGCTCTCAACGCACTTTATCGACCGGGACCACTCGGTTCTGGCATGGTTGATGATTTTGTTGAACGCAGGCACGGCAGACAAAAAATTACTTACCTGTTTCCAGAATTAGAACCAATTTTAGCCGAAACCTATGGCGTAATTGTTTATCAAGAACAAGTTATGAAAATTGCTTCTGCAATTGGTGGATACTCACTGGGAGAAGCAGATATTTTACGTCGTGCCATGGGTAAGAAAAAAGCAGAAGTTATGGCAGAACAAGGGGAAATTTTTACAAAAAAATCCTCTGAAAGAGGATTTAATGAAAAAAAAGCACAAGAACTGTTTGACCTTATGGCATATTTTGCTGGATATGGTTTTAACAAATCACACGCTGCTGCATATTCGCTTATTACCTATCAAACAGCATATCTTAAAGCTCATTATGTCGCTGAATTTTTAGCATGCCTTATCTCTCTTGAAGCAACACATCCGGATAAAATGACATTCTATTTACAAGAAGCTAAAGATTTACATATTTCACTCTTACCACCAAATATTAATGCATCTGAAATAAATTTTTCTGTCATTGAAAATAAAATATTATTTGGTTTACGGGGAATTAAAAATGTTGGCGAGATAGCCCTTGAAAATATAATTGAAGAGCGAAGCAAAAAGGGTCCATTTTTGGACCTTTTAGACTTTTGCAAGCGTGTAGATCTACGAACAGCAAACAAGCGCGTCGTAGAAAGCCTCATTTGCGCAGGAGCATTTGACGCATTGCCTGGCAACCGAGCACAAAAATTTCATGAACTTGAACACATTATTGAATTAGCCCTTGCTCACAAAAAAGACAGCCTCACGGGACAAATGGGACTCTTTTCTGCAGAAAAGAAATCCGTTATTACTAACAGCACTTATGCATTTTCTCCACGCACAGAATGGCCTGATAAGGAAAAACTAGAAAAAGAACATGAAGTGGCTGGTTTTTATATCAGCGCGCATCCACTGGAAGCGTACAGTAAACAATGTAAATGGTTTGGTGTTGAAACATTTGAATCTGCATTGATAAATGCCAAAAAAAACACCGGCGAATATTCAACATTAGTCTGCGGACGTATCAAAACACACAAAAATATTATTACTAAAAAAGGCGACCGCATGTCATTTATGCAACTAGAAGACATGACAGGGTCTGCCGAAATTATTGTATTTCCAAAAACCTTTGCAATCACAGAAAAATGGCTTGGCTCTCATCATGTATTTCTTATTAAAGGAACGGTTGATATTTCTGATGAAAAACAACTGAAAATAAAAGCTCAAGACATGGTACCTATAGAATTAGCTGGTAGCGAATGGCCCCACATAGAATATATTGCTTTTTCAGTACCTGACACTCTACAAGAAGAAAATTTGCACAACATAAAAACACAACTAACTAAAGGAAAAATTCCTTTACATATCATATTTCAGGAAAATAACAAAACATTGCGACTTAAAACAGCAGAAAAAATTATACTCGATCCGCAGCATGCACTCGCATTAGAAAAAGAACAGATTACCGTTAAATATGTGTTACAGTAGTTGTATTTAGAACCTATGCATAAACGGTTTTTTCTTTAAATAATATTCCTTTCCCATTCGGCCTGATATTTCGTCAGGCTCAGTAGTAAACGCTGCGCTCGGTTCTCTCTCCGTTTACCCCAATGTTCATTTCATTCACGATTGGGGACCCCCTCTCCGTTCAGCCTGAGCTTGTCGAAGGCTTAATCGAACGTGTTCAAAAAAGCATTATAAAATCGATATATTTTTTAAGACCGTTCGTATTGACCTTTCGACAAGCTCAAGGCGAACGGGACAAGAATACATTTTTGAGTTTCGGGATAGACTCTTAATTTTCATGAATAGATATCGTAACCAACTTACTTTTTATACCATTTAGAAAATCAAGAGTGCGCCTTTCACCAGCAATTTCTTGTTTCTGTTCTATAGGTTTTTTTACCTGCTCTACAGCTTCCACAAAGCTTTCACTATCTCTTTGTTCTTTATCATTTCTTGCCGCCACCCTTCCCGCTATTTCAAACACAACTTTAATATCGGCTGGACTTAAATTTGATGTCATTTCTGCCAACCAATCCGCTTGAACATCTTTGTCACTTGGGAACTTTTTCAAAAAGTATTCTATAAGTTTTGTTCTGCCTTCCTTATCTAAATAAGGAACCTCAATTTTATAATCAAGCCTTCCAGAACGCCTCAACGCTTCATCAACATTTTCTAGCAAATTAGTTGCTCCTATAACTACCACATTAATATCTTCTCTTTGATAAAAACCATCCATTTCATTGAGCAATGTGTTAATGATTTCCGTCTGCTGCCCACCTGCAAATTGAGCTCGCGCCCTTGTTCCTACAGCATCAATTTCATCTATAAATATAATAGCTGTTTTAGTGGGACTTCTGTATGCCGCATTTTCTGCTCTTGCAAACAAATTTTGAACGGTTATTTTGCCTTGACCATGCACAGATTCTGAAAAATATGTACCTGCCACAGCAAAAAAAGGACATCCAATCTCTCCCGCTATTGCTCGCGCAAGGTACGTTTTACCACTACCGGGAGGACCATATAAAAGAATACCTTTAGTAACTGGAATGTTCATTTTAAGATATTTTTCACGATTTTTTAATTGAGAAACAAGATCCAATACCGCTTCCGGAATCTTGCCCATATAATCCTTAAAGGTAGTCAATTCTTTTTCGGGTATTTGTTCAACTGCAGGCTTGTTAATTGACATCATACGATGTTGTATCTTTGCCCTTATATAGATCGTTAATAAGCCTACGCCAAGCACTGCCGTTAATCTGGCCACCATATTTTTCTCCAACAAATCAGACACTGATTGTAAACCTTTAGTAATGGGATTAAAAAATTGACCAAACCGCGTAATTGGTAGCTCTGTTGAACCAGTCGCATTTTTTTCTAATACGAAGGAACTAAGGTCTTCGGAGGATTTTACAGCTTCATATTGCTGCTTATCTTTATTCCACTCATATAATTTATCGAGTAACCATATATGTTTTTTTATATTATCTGCCCCACGCATAAATCCTATGCAGGCCAGCATAAGTAGTACAAAAAGCGCCTTTTTCATCATTTTCCTCAATGATCATTATCATATGTATTCTTATCGTACAGAATGCCGACAATCAAAATCAACAAAAAAATTCAATTTGTCTATCTGCAGGGATGACTCCTAGCACAATGAGATAGCCATGCGCACTTTCAGAATTTGATGAGTTATGTAATAATGAATAGTATTATGATGTGCTATAGCAGAACGTAAGTCATTAAATTATAAAATTAAAATTTTCTTATTATGAGGATCCATACAATGAAAAGACTTCCTGTTGATATTAGTACATTTGCTGAATTACAAGAACTCAATTACCTATATGTAGATAAAACAGAATATATGTACAACCTGATCACCGGTGGCCGTCGTTATTTTCTTTCTCGTCCTCGTCGCTTTGGTAAATCACTTCTTATTTCAACATTTAAAGAAATTTTATTAGGAAACAAAACATTATTTAATGATTTATGGATTGGGTCAAGCGATTATGACTGGAAGGAATATGGAATTATAAACCTCGATTTTTCAAGAATTGAACTTCATTCATCTGATGTACTCGATAACACTCTAAAATTTTATCTCAACAAAATCGCTAAAAATTATAATATAGAGCCTTTTGACAATAAATTAAGTACTTCCCTTATATTGGAAACCCTCGTTACTAATCTTTTTCAAAAATATGGACGAGTTGCTATTTTAATAGACGAATATGATGCTCCGATTTTAAAAACATTAAAAGATAAAGAATTGGCTGAAACCATCCGTAATACTATTCAGCAATTCTTTACTACCATTAAAAGTTTAGACGCTTATGTGCAATTTGTTTTTATAACAGGTGTAAGCTCATTTGCCAAAGCTGGTCTTTTTTCTGGGATTAATAATCTACAAATCATAACTCTCGATAATAAATATGCAGCATTATGTGGATATACTGACCATGAAGTAGATTTTTATTTTAAAGAACATATAACAAAATGGGCACATGAATCTGACGTGTCATATGATGCTTTACGTGAACAAATAAGATCATGGTATAACGGATATTCTTTTGGATATAATGTCCCTAAAGTTTACAATCCCTTTTCATTAATGAAAGCTCTTCACGTACAACAATTTGAAAATTTCTGGTTTCAATCTGGAACACCTACTTTTTTAGTAGAAATACTAAAAAAAGAATACAAAACATTTGATCCAGAGCATTTAACCGCAACTATAGATTTTTTAGGAATATTTGATGTTGATACTATCCCCCCGATCTCTCTTATGTTTCAGGCTGGCTATTTAACAATTGTTGGGTATGATAATAGTTCAAAAGAATATACTCTTGATTACCCAAATGCAGAAGTACGCATTGCGATGCAAAAATATTTACTTGCAGTTTTTGCCCATACGGATGCAATTACAACACAGCGATTGCTCCCACAATTTTTTAGTGCACTTAACAATCAACAGATTGAAAGAGCAATTGAACTTCTACAACAATTGCTTGCACACGTTCCCTATCAATTGCATATAAAACAAGAAAGATTTTATCATTCCTTACTTATTATGGTTTGCATGGGTGCTGACATCAAACATCATGCGGAATATTCTACGCATTTGGGAAGAATAGATCTTACTATGGAGTTTGCCAAAGTCATCTATGTTACTGAAATTAAATTTAATGATACAGCAGAAAATGCGATGAAACAAATTGAAGAACGTCAATATTACAAGCGTTTTCTTTCTTATGGCAAGCAGGTTATTTTATTAGGTCTTGCATTCACCAGAAAGGCAAATTTTTTTGACATTGCATATGTAGAAAAACAATTGTAAAGAGGACCTTTTTAAAATTGCTATTGCTTTTCTATGCACTCAAGTGCATGTTGATACAATTCTTCATCTATGGCACGCAGAACTGATAAAAATTCTTGTAATATATATTCATTGTTCTCGTGCATAAAGTCATGAATACCCTTTTCTATGCACTGCTTACTAAAATTTTTATTACCGCATTTATGTGCAGCAATCACCATCTGTTGATAAATAGTAATGCAAACAGCAAGGGAAAAAGATTTGGCGGTATCTCCAAATGTTTCAAGATCATACCATCTGTTATCACGCACGTATGAATCAATGAGAAACTGCGAATGTGGATATATTTTTGCGGAAAGCCCTGCATGACTATAACACGTAATAATCTCATGGCGCACAACCAAATCCTGTGATACCAACAGAGTTAAATGCTCACCAACAGCTGCCGCCTCCATATATCTTTTTGATTTTTTATACAATTCAAAAGCCTGTCGATATAATCCAATAGCCTGTTCTTGCTCATTACACACAAGATAAATATCTGCTTCTAATTGACGAGAAAGCGCATCATCATTAAAAGAGTGTGACAAAAGGCGATACACCCCTAAAGCTCGTTCTTTTTCTCCACGAGAAACGCACTCTGCTATTTTAAACCACGCAATAGTATATTTGTCTGTTTGCATATGCTCCTATTCCCCTTTTTTTAAACATTCACATCACAACAGCACGCAATACTACAGTAGTACAATTCTGTCGAAATAAAAATCAATTCTTTTTATTTTTTTTCTTTGGTTATTTTGTCAAACAATGCTTGACCATTCGGTTCTTTTTCTAATATCTTTTTCAATTGCTCAGTTTCCTGTTGCAATTGCTTTTGCACACGATCTCTGGGACTTGTTGAACAACTAGAGCCTCGTGATAATAACGGACTATCGCTCCCTTGAGATGACCGCTCAACCCGCGGTGAAAACCGCAGTGAAACCCAAGGTGAAACCGGTATTGCATTGTGATAACTCTCTTGTTGATTATCCATAGACTTCACAAAAAGCACCGATACTACCATCAAAAAAAACAATACGTTTTTCATAATTTCCTCTTATGCGCTATTGCACATATATTTTTTATAAGCGCTATAAGTTACATGTTTATCATGATACGCAAAGTTTTTTCAACAAAAAGTGAAGAAACCAACACAAAAAGCAATTTTTCTTTAATGGGCCCAACCGAAACGTTAATGAACGTTGGGTAAAAGTATGGTGCCGGGGGTCGGAATCGAACCAACGACGCTAAGCTCTTCAGGCTTACGCTCTACCACTGAGCTACCCCGGCGTCTGATTAGAATTGATGATCTACCCTTTGTATAGTACCTATTTATCAGATTTTGTCAATGAAAAAGCGCCCCTTTTATAAAAAAAATAAAGCACTATATAATATTGCAGGCAAAGGGTCTATGGAGTATGCTAAAATAAGATAAAAAATATACCAATTAAGAACACAATAAGAATTATGAAAAATCTTTTAGAACAAATACCTCTCATACAACAAGAACGTGATAAAATCCTTGCTACTGCTACAACAGAACAGGACATTGAGAAAGCACACATTGCTTTTTTAGGAAGAAAAGGCGCACTCGCAACCCTCATGGACACGTTAAAAAACCTGCCTGTCGAAGAAAAAAAAGTGTGTGGTCCTCTTATTAATCAGCTCAAAACAGAAACACAAACACTTTTTGATGAGCATTTAGCGATTATTCATGAAAAAGATAATCAAAAAAAACGCGAACAAGAAAAGCATTTTGATGTTTCTGCTTACCGCTATACCGAACTTAACGGCACGACTCATATTTACACCAAAATTATTGAAGACCTAGAAAATATATTTCTTTCTATGGGATATGATATTATTGATGGCCCTGAAGCAGAAAATGAATATCATAACTTTGAATCACTCAATATCCCTGCAGACCATCCAGCACGAGAAGAAGAAGATTCATTTTTTTTGAAAAAAAATGGCATGTTATTGCGCACGCAAACATCATCGGTGCAAGCACGCGCCATGCGTAATTCAAAACCACCAATCGCATTCTTTTCACCAGGAAGAGTCTACAGAAGAGAAGCCACCGATCAAACTCATGACTTTTTATTTACTCAAGCGGAAGCGCTCCTCATCGACAAAAATATTTCCGTCAGCAATCTTATTGCAACAGCTCGTACTTTTTTACAAAAAATATTTAATAATGATGCGCTCAAAATACGCGTCCGCCCTGGTTTTTTTCCTTTTGTTGAACCAGGACTTGAAATAGATGGATCATGTCCTTTTTGTAAAAATGGATGCTCAATATGCAAACACACAGGATGGATTGAATTACTTGGTAGTGGCATCATTCACCCTAATGTACTCAAAATTGGCAATATCAATCCTCATGAATATTCGGGATTTGCGTTAGGCATGGGAATTGAACGTATTGCTATGCTTAAATATGGAATTAATGATATTAGATTATTTCATTCGAGCAAGATACAGTTTTTAGACCAATTTTAAATAAAATAAACTATGAAAATTACAAAAGCTATCATCCCTGCAGCTGGCCTAGGAACTCGTTTTTTACCTATTACTAAATCAGTACCAAAAGAATTACTCCCCATTATGGAAATCCCCGCTTTACAGTACATAGTAGAAGAAGCACTATGCTCAGGTATTTCTGATTTTCACATCATAGCAAACAAAAACAAACACGCTATTATTGAATATTTTTCACAAGACAACGAACTGGAAGAGCATCTAGCACAAACTCATAAACTACCCCTCATTGATTCTGTTAATACCATAATATCTCAAGCAGTTTTTAATTATATCCCTCAACCAGAACCTCTTGGTCTTGGACATGCCATTCTTATGGCAAAAGATGCCATAATGAACAATGAGTATTGTGCAATCATGCTGCCTGATGAGATCATGATGGGAACTACGCCAGCATTAGCTCAACTCATCACCATTGCGCAACGCTATAATTGCTCTATCATTGCAGTACAAGAAGTACCACAAGAACACGTTTCATCATACGGCATCATCGCTATCAAACAAGAATTAGAGCACAATGTGTTTGAAGTAGATCATCTTATTGAAAAACCATCACAAGAACAAGCGCCATCGACTATGGCCATCATAGGTCGATACGTAGTATCCTCACATATTTTTTCATCATTAGAGACCATTACTCCTGGTGTACTTAATGAAATTCAATTAACTGATGGGCTTGTCGATATGATGAAAAACGGAGAAAAGGTCATTGCTTATAAAGTTGATACCGTTCGTCATGACATTGGTAATTCTGTTGGATGGCTACAAGCAAATATTCATCACGCCATTTCAAGCCCACACACATCTTCAAAAATAAAAGATTATATTCTAAAACTTTTACAACAATAAAAATCTATTATTACGGTATTTTTCTGATTTTTTAAGAACAATTATTGCAGTTAGGACTTTTTAATTGCTAGACTTATGATGATACATTCGTGGTAAATTATAGTTAAAAAAAGGAAATTTCATGAAAAACCATCACATACTCCTTATTATTGCCTACTCCCTACTAAACACATACCCCATAATGTCCTGCCCCTGCACTTCATCACCACAAGATCCTCAGCCATTTTTTGAACAATACGATGATCATGACAACCAACAAAACAATGAGGAAGATGAGGAACAATGAAAAAAATAGTATTTCTTACAGCCATCATCATTTTTTCACCTTCTTTACATGCACTGAATGGTATTTGTTATAAAATAGGTCAAAATCCTAATTCTGCTTACAATTATCAAACAAAATATTTTGTTAAGTGCGACCACGATTGTCCTAAAACAATGCGTCACTGCTTAGAATGTGGACACTTTCATGACTTAGAAACCCCAACGATCGTTAATCAACATACACCACAGGCGCAGCAGCATATTACAAAGCGTATTAACAAACCTACAACACCACAAGAAGCATCTACTCATATAATAAGACAGGCACGGTTACTCCCATCTCACAAAAAATAAATCTTTTTTATCGTTGTTAGTTTTTTACTTTTCAGATACCTTTTCTTTATATTCTGTACCAAAGCAATCTTCACGTGCAGAGAAAACAATCTGAGCGCTGGAGATATCATTAATATTCATGACAACGGTAACAAAACACTTTCAATTCGCAACGAAACTGCTAATTATCCTTTTTGTATCTTAACCAAACAATTCAAATCGATCCACATAGGAAACAAATGGTTACTACAAAAAAAAATATTCTCCTTGGCAAACGAAAATGTACCGCTGGTAACTGTACAGAACAAAGCTCTTCAAAAACCATTAAGCCTAAAAGGTCACCCTCTAAACAATCTAAATTATTTTTAAATCTTGCCTATATTCTCCGTAAAAAAGAAGCAATGACGATAAGTTTTTACACCCTAAATGTCTGCCCCTCTATGACAGAAGCAGTCATAGAATTAGAAATATTTGGCGCTCTTCGGAAAGTAAGAAATCATTCCAATGCAGATATACAAGAAAACGATACGCTAAAAATCAAGCTTTCATAAACAACAAAAAACATTAATCTTTTCAATTGTACTCGTAATGCAGTTATAGCTAGCCTCAATACAGCTAGTAATTTTATAAAGCTTAATTAGGACATATTCATTAAAAACGTTATTACTGCATCACTATTAAGAGACAAAAAATCAATATTATTTTTGAGTAAAAAATCAGCAATTTCAGGATAATCTGATGGAGCTTGTCCGCAAATACCAATGTATCGTTTTTGCGCATGAGCTCCTTCAATTGCCATTTTCATCATTTTTTTTACCGCTTCATCACGTTCATCAAAAAGGAAAGCTAAAATGCCAGAATCCCGGTCAACGCCAAGCACCAACTGTGTCAAATCATTAGACCCAAGAGAAAAACCATCAAATAACTGACTAAAGCGATCAATTAAAAGAATATTTGATGGAACTTCACACATCATTACTATTTCCAAATCATTTTTTCCTTGAACCAATCCATTGCGCTCCATTTCTACAAATACTTTTTTTGCTTCTTCAACAGTTCTGACAAAAGGAATCATCGCTTTAATATTGCGTAACCCCATATCTTCACGAGCGCGCTTGATTGCTGCGCATTCTAATGCAAAAGCCTCTTTGTAACGATCATCATAATAACGTGATGCTCCACGAAAACCAATCATAGGATTTTCTTCTACTGGTTCAAAATAATCACCTGCAAGCAAATTGCGATATTCATTACTTTTAAAATCTGAAAATCTCACCGTAACGGGACGTGGATAAAATGCTGCTGCAATTGTGCCTATCCCATATGCCAAGTTAGCAACAAAAAATCCTTTTTTATCATTATAGGCGCACGTAATGTCATCTATTTTTTTTCGAATTTTATCATCGATGATTTTTTCAGAGTGTAACAGTGCCATGGGATGAATTTGTATCATAGTAGTTACAATAAATTCTATTCGCGCAAGACCAACTCCCGCCACTGGTAAAAATGAATGTTTAAATGCACCTGCAGGATCGGCGCAATTAATCATTATTTTTTTATTTTTTTTCTCTTGCAAAGAATCAATCGACACATCGCTCACCGCAAAAGGAACGTTTCCCTCATACACATACCCATTAGCGCCTTGCGAACAGTCAATAGTTATCTCATCACCGTTTTTAATAACTTGCGTTGAATTTTTTGTTCCCACAAGTGCAGGAATTTCTAGCTCTCTGCTTACAATTGCCGCATGACACGTTCTTCCTCCGCGATCTGTAATGATACCTGCCGCTTTTTTCATCACGGGAACCCAGTCAGGATCCGTCATTTCAGTTACTATAATGTCTCCGGATTGCACTTGTGCCCTATCATGAGCGCTTTTGATAATGCGCGCTACACCCGAAACAATTTTTTGTCCAATACTCAGACCAGTTGTTATGACAACTGGTTGTTGGTCGCTATTTAACGTATAAAGCGAAAAAGCGGATTGCTTTTTATTGGTAAAAACTGTTTCTGGACGAGCCTGAATGATATATAATAATCCATCATTACCATCTTTTGCCCATTCAACATCCATGGGAGACCACTGCTTTTTAAGATCCGAATAATAATCTTCTATTGTCACAATAAACTGCGCTAATTGCAGAATTTCATCATCTTGTAAAGAAAAAATATTTTGTTCTGCTAATGGCACATCTACAGATTCAACCATTGTGTCATCTGTGGCATACACCATCTTTATTTTTTTTTCTCCACACCGTTTTTGTATAATAGATCGATATCCTTTGCGTAATGTCGGTTTATGCACAATAAATTCATCCGGAGTCACCAACCCTTGCACAATTGATTCCCCCAACCCATACGAAGATTCAATGGTAATTACATCCTTAAAACCAGTTTCGGTGTCTAAAGAGAATGCTACACCAGATGAAGCCACATCAGAATGTATCATTTTTTGTACACCAACTGACAATGCCACTTTAAAATGATCAAATCCCTGATCAATGCGATAAATAATGGCCCGATCCGTAAACAAAGAAGCCAAGCATTTTTTATACGATTGTAATAATTCAGCATCGCCTTTTACGTTTAAAAATGTATCCTGTTGTCCTGCAAATGATGCTGTTGGAAGATCTTCTGCTGTAGCAGAGGAACGAACGGCTACATCACCTGTATCCATATGATATTTATTCGATAAATCATGATAATATTTAATAATTTCTTGTGATAAATCATCGGGAATGTTTCCTTGTTCAATCATTTCCCGTAGCTGACGACCAATTTTTTGCAACAAAGATATATCAGATATATCAACAAGCTGAGACATATTGATTTTCATTTTTTCAAGCAACTTATTATATTTTATATAATACCAATAAGCATCTGCTGTAATGGCAAAACCATCGGGAATGCGTATTCCCTTACTCTTTAATTGTGTGACCATTTCACCAAGAGATGCATTTTTACCACCAACACTTTCCAGATCTTTTATGCCGATTTCATCAAAACGTTTTATATAATTCATATACTCATCCATTGCGACACGTTACAATTTTTTATTTTTTTTAGTAAACTAAAAACTTCTTTAAAAATACAATAACAACCAGATAACCTTATATTTTATGCATTATAAAAAACATACATTCACAAAACTTTGCACGTTTTTCATATGCATTACCACATTGAATATGCATCCTATGCTTACAATCCCAAGCTCTATCAAAGAAAATATCAAAGAACGGATGTTACAACAAAAACGCAAAAGCTTTTGCACTCTCATAAACAATATCGCTTCAATTAATGATTTGCGCCGAGAAATAGCGTTACGCTTATTTAATAGAAACACACAACCTGAAGCTATTGACAAATTTATGGCTATGCCCATAGGAAAAGCATTAGAATGGTATGCTATCAGCCAAAATATGTCTCGCGGTAAAATAATATACAAAACCCCTTTGTTTACCGAAATCTTTAAAACGCATAAATTAAGATTCCCATATAACAATAATCACCTACACCAGTTGTTTCGATACCAAAATTCATTCATTTACGGAAATTCTCCCAAAACCTATTTCTGTACACTATCAGATAAAAACCAAATTGAATCCATCTACACAGAAGAATCAAAAAAATTTAATGGAAAAGATCTTGAATTTTTTTTAGATATCATTAAAGCTCAACTATTTCTGCTTTCTCCACAGGAAATGTCAACATTTATCAAAATAGCCCTCAATCACAATGATTCTTGTATACTTCACAAAGATATAAAACACATACAATCGCTTACTAAAAAAATCATGCAAAACCCGCAACTCTTTTTACAATGGAAGCACAATTTTTCCTTCAAAAATTTAGATTACTCCTTTATTTACCGTCCTCTCACTCCACTCTGCGCAATTTTTTTACCCGCAATTATTTTAACAGGACTATCATCATTCATTAAACATAGCATTGCAACCCAAATGATATATTCTTCTATCGATGAAGAAAATCACTTAAGAAATGTAGTTAATACCTTAATCCATCAATCCAATGATGAACGGCTTTTAAAATATCTCTACCCATTAGTTGGCGACCCTGAAACATTGTGGTCATGGGATTCGCTAAAAATTAATTCCCCCTTTCTATCGACGCCATTTTTATTTTTGTTATTTACTCCATTTCTTTGGGACAGCAACTACGATGCCTCTACACCTGTTGAACAACTAACAGAAACTCTAGCGTTTGGCACACTCTATGGCTTGTGGTCTTTTTTATTCTCACGCATAACACTTGTTATACCCATGGATACTGGCAATCAGTTCCTATTGTATTTTGGCTTTTGCGGATTATCAATTACAACTTTTATACTGTTGTACTCCTGCTATAAACTATATTATTCCGATCATTGGCAACAAAAAACAGGCTCTTTATCAGAGATAATCAAACATAGACGAATTTGGGATGGGGGGTGGCTGCTGTGATATCAATTGTTTTTTTTCCAAATACGCGTATTCTAAAGAAATAACTTCAAGGATCATAATGAGTCAATCACTATCCAAAAGAAATCTCTTTTCTATTTCTCTTGCCATTTTTTGCCTCCTTTTTGGCGCAGGAAATCTCATTTTCCCCCTCGCTGTTGGCAGGAGTGCAGGTGGTTCTGCGTTTTTTGGTATGCTGGGTTTTTTGATAACAGCACTATTGTTACCACTCGCTGGACTTATTGGTATGATTTTATTTGATGGTAATTATAATGCTTTTTTTACTCGCTTGGGAAAAATACCAGGTTCCATTCTTATTTTTGTTTCTATGCTTATCATTGGGCCCGTTGTTGTCATTCCGCGCTGCATAACGCTGTCGTACACAATGATAGCACCCTTTTTGCCTATTCCTTTTTTACGACATATTACAATCCATTCGTCATTAGTCTTTAGTTTATTTTTTCTTTTTATAGCATTCATGGCAACGTACAAAAAAAACAGAATTGTAACAATTCTTGGTGATGTTATTGCGCCTGCTCTGTTGGCATCAGCTATTCTTATCATTGGTAAGGGTGTTATTACCGCAAAAACAGCTGTTCTTTCATCTCTGTCTCCACTAACGCTCTTCAAAGATGGTTTTATGATGGGATACCAAACGTTGGACCTATTAGGAACAATATTTTTTGCCTCTATTATTATTACTATTTTAAAACAGGCAACACCAAACAAAGAAAATGTAAACATCCTCATTCTTAATGGATTTAAAGCGGGATTGATTGGCTTATCGCTTTTAGGGTGTGTTTACATAGGAATGAGCTTCTTGGGTGCATTTCATAGCCATGAATTTAGCAACGTAAATCCAGGTGAATTGTTCAGACTCATATCTTTTTCTTTATTGCAAGCAAATGGCGCTACAATTATTGCAATGACTGTTATGCTTGCATGCATTTCCACTGTCATCGGACTTGGACCTGTTGTTGCTGAATATCTCAGAAATGTTATTTTTAACAAATCCATAACCTATGTCCAAGCATTATTATTGGTGTTAATCAGTAGCATCCCTCTTTCTATGTTTGGATTAAACTATGTACTTACCATTGCAGGTGGCCCGATTGTCTATGTTATTTATCCTACTCTTATTTCACTCACGCTGTGCAACATAGCATATAAATTAACTGGTTTTACTCATGTTAAACTACCTACCGCTATTATTTTTATTATTTCTCTTACAAGCTATTTATTAATTTAGATAAGCCTCCAAGAATTTTAACCAATTGGGATTTTTTTGCGTCCAATAAAGACCATAGTAAGATGAATCAATGGAATGTCTCCCAAAATAGATTGATAAGCCTCCGGTGTGTTTATAATTTTTACTTGCCATAGTTTCTTTAACAACTTTAGATAATAAATCTATACCATTCATCAGCAATTTTTTAAAGAGGGGCTGTATACGTTTTGATACCTTAAGATTTGTAAAGTATTTCAATAAATTTTTGTAAAAATGAGCTATATCAATGTAAATATGCTTCTCTTCAAAAGACAAACATGCGCCTACACTTATACATTTTTTTATTGCCACTTTTGCAGACACTGAATTTTTACCCTGTAATAATGACGTTAGAATATGAGCAACTGCATTAACATTTTCAACTAATAACTCAAGAGCATTCAAATCTGTGACAGATAAAGTATACTCAGATCGACCCGTGTAACCCCTACCATACAAATCAACCATTGCACGAGCAAACGATAAAGGATCGCATGATTGGCGTGTTAAAATAGACAGTAATGTTGAATACTGAAATCCTATTTTTAAAATAGCATCTTCCGATCCAACAAAATAATGCGCACATGAAGAAAATGTGTACGCCATCTCTAATGAAGATAAAAAACAAGCATCACATGCGATAATATCAAATGGTTTTCCGTCACGAACAGTGTCTTTAACCCAAGAAAATGCCTGTAAACAATCTCTGTCTGTTAAATAATGTCCCGAATCATAATCATAGCACATTCCCTTAATCATAGATTGATTTCTATTTAACGGACCAGATCCATGACCCCACAAAACAACTCCCATGTAATCAGATGGATAATCTAAACATGCCCATTGCAGAGCATCTGTTAATGCAGAAATGTCTCCACTATCACGCACAATGTCCGGACCAATTTGTTGTATCTTTTCTTTTTCTATATACAATCTTTTTGTTGTTTTTGCCTGTCCTGCTTTTTGAATGGTCAAGTACACAAGAATATTTACATTATCATTAGATCCAACTCTCATCATGTCTTGCATAACAGATAACGCTTGATCACTCAGATCATTGAAAGCAGCTGCCATGTAGACCAAAATAGTCCACGGTTTAACCGTTGCACTATACAAAGAAAAAAAATTGCTTATCATCATAAAAAAAAGAATACATTTATTCATATGGCTCCTTACCTTCAGTAAAAGTCATCACGGTTATACTAAAAAACATAGAACTTTGTTATCAATGATTAACGCGAAAAAAATTAAATGGTTTGTATAAAAAAATTTCTGTAGTAGATTTGTGTAACAAGAATTACGAATAAAGTAAAAGGAGTTCGTATGAAGCATACAACACAAAATCTTTTCATTACGTACACATTACTGTGTACCGCTCTTCATAGCTCGGAGAACAATAATGCGCGAGCATTAAAACCTCATGCTATTCAATATGCCCCATGGCGAGAGCACTATCTCAGTACAGTAATCAATACTCCTACGAAATCACCAACCAAAGACGTTTTTTGCTCTTTATTTTATCCTGAAAACCCTGGTGATGATTCTTCAAACTATATTCTTCATAGGGGAAAAGATAGCTATGTTATACTCAATGAAAATCCTTACACAAATTCAGGACACCATCTCCTTATAATTCCCTACCACCACGAAAAACATTACACACACGTATCGCAAGAAGCACGAGATGAACTTGATGCGCTAACACAAACACTCTGCGAACACTTTTCTGATACATCGCATGAAATACATATTAATTTCAACATTGGTAAAAATGCTTTGGCGAGCATTCCAGAACATCTTCATCAGCACGTTATCATATCAACTGCTCCTCGCATTTACACTCTTGTTGATGCTGTTGCAAACGCTACTCCTCCCATTGATAATGAAACACAATACCAGCAATTAATACCATTTTTTACACAATTGCCAATACCATACGTTTTTTCATCCGCTGTGCATGATGATGATAGTTGCTATTATTGTTCAATTATTAAACAAACACATAATGACAAAAAAAATTTCATTATTAAAAGAACGGAATATGCAACTATTCTTTTTAACCATCACCCTTTCGGCATAGGAGATATTATTATCATTCCAAATAAACATTATACCGATAGAAAACATATGCCAAAAAATGTACTGACTGATATGCGTTCATTACTAACAACTATCTACCCTCTTCTCTTAAAACAATTCAATGCTGATGATGTCAATATTGGCATGATTTCATATGGTCAAAAATCAACACAAACTAATCATATACGATATCAAATACTACCACGACCAGGCATATCGTCTGTTTCTCCCATAACAATGACTAATTATATCCACCAAGATATCCAAAAAGTTTACGAACAACTTGTAGAAAATATGAAATAAAAGAACATTTTAAAAAAGGAGTCTCATGAAAAAATATCTCGCGCTACCCACCATTATTGTATTCTCTATAGCTTTTTGTAACATTTCCAAACTCACCAATCACTCATTCACTTTTACACCAACCGAAGAATATGAAGTATCACATAATAAAACAGAGGTAACAGTATCATCAGAAGAAACGTTTGAAAACCTATTTCAGCAAGCAAACATTTTTTTTAAAGCAGAAAAATTTAAAGAAGCTGCATATTGTTATAAAAAAGCATTAAAGCTTCATCCAACATGCCCACATACTTTTTTTAATTTAGGACAAGCATATTTTTGGCAAAAAAAATACCCCAAAGCACTCAAAGCCTATCAACAAACATTAAAACATAAACCAAACCATGTCAAAGCGTATGCACAGATAGGAAAATTATTATTTGAAGTACGACAATATGATGATGCACTACATCCGCTTAAAAGAGTACTCGAATATGATGCATACGATGCAGAATCACGCCTATTGCTTATACGCTCATATTCTGCACAACAACAATTTTCCCATGCTATTGAACTCATACAAAAAGGACTTGAATTAACACCACGTGATGTAAACCTTCGTTTTGAATATGCAAATATTTTGAACCATCTTAACCAACTTGATGAATCACTTGCTTTATACAAAGAGCTTGATCAAATTGCGCCGAACAATCCCTCAATCATTTATAATATTGGTTACACACTCAAAAAAATGGGCCTCACTGAAAAAGCTCTTGTATATTATGACAAAGTACTTGCTATGAATCCTGGCCATCGCGATGCACACTTTAGCCGCGGTCTTGCATATTTAGTTCTTGGTGATTTTGAAAAAGGATGGGAAGGTTACGAATGGCGTTACCACAAACCAGAACAGGGCTGCTTACGGGAATTTGCGCAAGAGCGTTGGAATGGAACAGATTTGACTAACAAAACTATTTTGCTCCATGCAGAACAAGGACTTGGTGACACATTCCAGTTTATTCGCTACGCACAGCTTATTAAAGAAACAAAAAATCCTAAAAAAATAATTGCCGCTATTCAAAAACCACTCATTACACTCATCAGCCTCTGTCCATATGTTGATGAAGTTGTTTCAGTTAATGACATTACTACTGTATCATTTGATGTGCAAGCCCCACTCATGTCCCTTCCTCATATTCTCAAAACAACACTCGACACTATTCCTTGCACCATTCCTTATCTTTTTGCAGATGAACAATTAACACAAGAATGGAAAAAAGAACTCGATAAAAATCCAAATATTAAAGTCGGTATATGCGTTCAGGGAAATGAAAATTATGCTACACCACATCTGCGCACAACAGTTGCGCTCAAATCTGTTAAAGCACAACAACTTGCTCCCTTTTGTGCGGTTCCCGGCGTAAGCATTTACAGCCTACAAAAAGAATCCGGTACCGATCAATTTAAAAATCTTCCTGAAAATATGAACATTATCACATTTGATGGTGATTTTGATAATAGTCATGGCAGGTTTATGGATACTGTTGCCGTCATTAAAAATCTTGATCTTGTCATTACTGTCGATACATCAATTTCTCACCTTGCTGCAGCGCTTGGCAAACCAACGTGGATCATGCTTCCTAATCCTGCTGATTGGCGCTGGATGCAAGGCAGAACAGACACTCCATGGTATCCAAGCGTTCGTTTGTTCAAGCAGCCAAAACCTGGCGACTGGGAAAGTATGATTGCAGAGGTTGCACAGGAATTGACTACGTTTGTGGAAAATCTGCGTAGATAACCATGAAAAAATACAGTTTATTAATGGTGCTTGTGATAACACAAGCACCATTACATTCACACACCCTCTACAAACAAGCATCAGAATACCAAAAAAATGAACTCCTGCATGAAGCAATTGCCTGTTATAAAACTATTTCAATAGATGACCCACAATATCTGCAATCACTTTTTAATCTTGGTAATTGTTATTTATCACTTGGAGAAATGGAAGAATCAATCAGACATTTTAATATGATCCTCACGAAGCACCCAACGCTTATTCCTGCTTTATACAATAAAGGATATACATATAAAACAATGGGAGATATTGATACAGCAATTACTACTTACAAGCGCGTCATACAATTGGACAATAATTATGATCCAGCTCATCTTGCTCTTGGCTTTGCGTATCTTATCAAAGGCGATTTTGAAAATGGATGGAAGCAACATGAACGATATCTTAAAAAAAGTGGAAAAAATGGTGATCGCTTACGCTATTTATTACAAACAAATACTGTTGCAGGAAAAACAATTTTATTGCAACCAGAGGGTGGACTTGGCGACTCTTTGCAATTCATTCGGTATGCACAACGCCTACATGATCAAGGAGCATATATTATAGCATGTATACAAAAACCACTCATTGCATTGCTATCGCAATGCACCTATATTGACAAAATAATCACCCCTGACAGTAGCATTCCTTATCATGATGCCAAAGCTACGCTTATGAGCCTACCGGCAATTTTTCATAGCACAGACAAAACACTTCCTACCATTATTCCATACATACAAGCAGATGAAGAACTGTACAAAAAATGGCAATCATTTTTTGCAACAGATGCACGGTATAAAATTGGTATTTGTTGGCAAGCAGATGTACAGAATGACGTTTCGCGACTTCCCATTGCTCGCAGGGGATATCCATTGAAATATTTTGCACCACTACAAAATATTTCAAATATCAGTCTTTATAGTTTACAAAAATTTGATGGTGTAGAAGAAATTGCACAAATGCCTTCTGATTTTCCTCTGCGCTGTTTTGACAATTTTGATGAAGAATCTGGGCCATTTATGGACACAGCAGCAATTATGAAAAATCTTGATCTGATTATCACGGTAGACACCGCGCTTGCACATCTTGCAGGAGCTTTGGGTTGCAACGTATGGTTATTACTGCCCTATGCAACTGACTGGCGTTGGATTAACAATAGAACAGATTCTCCATGGTATCCAACAATGAAAATTTTTAAACAAAAAACACCATTTGATTGGAGCGGTGTAATGCAAGAGGTGATAAAGGAATTAGAAAAGATAACACGTTAAAAAAGAAGGGCATCGATTAGTTTTTGTTAATCGATGCCCTTCTTTTTTAACAATAATTACTTAATAACAACAATGTTGTTATCACCTGAAACAATCACTGCATCATCAAACATTCCATAAAATTCATTGGTACTTTTCCAATCTTTACCAATGTCGCCCAATTTTGACAATGACCTGATAACATATGCTTCAAAGTAGCCCATCAATCCAAATGGCTTACATTTAAGTTTTTTATCTTTTAAGGTAATAATCGTACCATCTTCATTCTTGGAACGATAACTTACATCAAGAATAGAAACTTGACGTCCAACTACATATTTATCAAAAAGAGCCAAGAGCTTGCCATATAATTCTCTATCAAAAATATTATAGTCTTCCATAATCTCACGAAGATCCTCTGCCCAATCAGACATTTTATAATCATGATTACTGCCTTTAGTTATCAAACGCACGTAACATGCAGAAGCTAACCCCAACATCATAACCTTTGGCGTAAACAATCGTTGCAGAGAAAATGCTGCTACTTGACTTGTTGTAAGTACTGCTACAGCTAAAACTGCTGCCGTAAAACGAGTATTAATACTCATCATATAAAAACCCTTCATTATGTAATTAAATTATTTTATTGCTTACAGTATTAATTATATACAATTATAGAAAAACGTCAAAGTAAAAAAGCAATTAGGTATCGACAAAGAGGATTTTTTTTGCTATTGTCATAATGTATAATAATTTAATAGGAAAAAATCACCTATGCAAAAAAACATATTTTTATCATTATTCATGTTCTTTATCGTCACAACAACTACACCAATATGCGCGTCTAATAAGTTTTTCTCAAAAAAAATTGTAATCGTAGGCTTAATTGGAACAGCGACCATTATAATGGTCGGCAAACTCCTCTACGAAGCATATTTTGATTATTTCTGGCCAGATAACGATATGATAACTTATAGCAATCAACTATTTAAAAAAGCTACAACTCAGCTCGAACAGCATAAAACATGCCATGAAAACGATGCACAATTAAGCGATTGGGACCTTAAAGAACGCATCGGTGGAAATTATTTGGCATCGTATCCATTTTTGTACTATCACACACAACTCTCTCAGGCTCTTTATGAGCTAAATACTGCCATAAATGACGTAAAAAAATCAGTCACAAGGATTCGTTATAAAATTAATTGTCTTAAAAAAACAACCTCACCTGATCATGAATCTACACTAAAAACATGTATAGCCTTAGAAATAGAAGGATCTCGATTACAACAGCATCTGCAAAAAACAATTGCTCTACTTACTACTCTCAAAAATCGTATTGCTATGTTTCCAGAATATGACCATGATTACTACTCTTTTCAAAAAGAACAAGAAAAAGAGGAAAAAGAAAAAAAATGTCTATATACACAACAAGAAGAAAAGCAATACAATAAAACGGAGAAAAAAACGTCTCAACCTCACGATCATGATGCATTTGATCGTGTCGAACAACAAATAATACAATTTAATTTGGATTATTATTAATGTAGGGGAAACTAACCTCTTGTTGAAAAATAGCTATCAACATATCTCGATACAGGGGATTATGCAATCCTAAAATAACATTAGTTTTTAAAAGTCCTTTTATGGTACCAATGTCATGTCGCTTGCCATTCAATTTATACGCAAGCACACGCTTACCTTGCTGTATCATATGCCTTACCGCATCAGTCAGTTGTAATTCGCCCCCAACTCCTGGTTGGATTACTTTAAGAGATTCAAAAATATCATACGTCAACACATGACGACCAATTTGACCCAAACACAAAGAACTGTCATTTGATTGGGGCTTTTCTACTATATCTGCCACTTCAATTAAATCATCACTCAAAAATGTTTTAGGCGTCACTACCGCATATTGTGACGCCTGCTCACGAGAAATATCTTCCACCGTAATAACACTTGCATTATATTCTTGTGCAATTGCTATCAAGCGCGCCATAAGCAATTCATCACTTTCTATAATATTGTCAGGCAACATAACGCAAAAAAACTCCCCTGAAGTAACATGTTGTTCCCCCATCAACACCGCATGACCCAATCCAAGTGGTTCTGGCTGCACCACATAGGCACACTGCATCTGTTCAATTAGTACATTTAATGGCGCAAGAAAATGTAATTTTTTTCTTTCTTCTAAAAGTGCGTTTAATACAGGATCAACGGAAAAATAATGCTCTAAAGTCGACTGCTCATCACCATTAATAATAAAACAAAAATCGTTGATACCGGATAATAATGCCTCTTCAACAACGTGATGCAACCCAGGTTTATTTACCACCGGCATCATGCCTTTTGTAACAGATTTTGTTAACGGCAATAACCGTGTTCCTAATCCCGCCATGGGAATAATAACTTGAATACTGTGTGCATAACAAAACATAAACATGCATAATGCACCTAAAAATCGCATACCATAATTGTTCATATTTCTTCCTTTTTTTATTTCAACAACGCTTCTAACTCACCTTTTCTTGCTTTAAAATACTCAAATGCATGAAGCGGGTCCATATCTATCTTGCTTGAACTACCCGCAAATGTTCCTGGTGTCGGCGATATAGTTGTTCGCGGCATTATACGTGTATACACATGATAACGACGCTGCTTTTCAACTGAAGATTTACCACTTATATTTTTAGTAAATAAATTAGCACCACCACAATCACGAATAAATTGCTGTGCATATTCTCTGACATGCGGAAATAATGCCATTGCAATAACCATGTGTTCTCTCCACTCTTCCGGCGATAAATCTTTAATCGAAGAGACATGTTTTTTGGGCACAATAATAAGTTCTCCTGGCAGATCTGGATAGTGCGCCAGACAGACATAATTATGTTCTAGTTCTTCTTCCATTATCACAAAATTAGCTTCATTTTCTTGTTTGTTTTTTAGAATACGACAACATAAACATTTTTCTTTTGCAAGAGAGACCAAAAGCTTATTTGTCATATCAAGAGCGTGATCGCAATCCTGTGGCCATACTTGTTTGGTCTCTTCAAAAGATTCCTCCACCGTAACAATAATACATTGCTGAGGAAAGTGCTCTGCTCTGGCTCGTAATGAAACATCTTTATATAGCATATGCATAGAATCTGCTGCTCGTCTAATTTGCGCCAGTAATAATGCACGTGACTCTTGAGTCTCTTCTAAAGTCTGTTCTACTATATGATCCTGTTCCAACATATGGTCCTGTGCTAATATTTGTTTAGTTTCTTCAAAAGATTCTTCTATTGTTTTAAGGCGTGGATTACTGCAACGCTTCATTCGTTCTGGCAACGAACACGGTGGTAACTCATATGACTTTAATTGACTGTGCCAGTGCGGTACTGACTGCCCTGCAGGTCTTCCCCAATTGGTAAAATATTCTTGTGTGAATGATCTATCGTGTAATTTTTTGCATAACACATGCACAGCATCTGCTTGATATTTAACTTGCTCTGATGATAATTCACTTGGTTCTTCAGCATGGGAAATTGGCATAATAAGAAGATGTTTACCTTGATCAATATCAAAATACGGATTTTTGTTCATCATCTCACGTACATCGCATTCATGATCTTCACGTAAAATGTAATTTTTTGCTAAAATTTCTGGGTCACAAAAGACACATGTCGGAGCTATACTTTTTTCCGCTACATTCTTATTTTGCTGAGCAACTCCTTGTATGTAAGCCCTTCTTCCCGGACATATCTCTAATTGTTTTTTATTATTCTGCATACCACATAGCGGGATAAATAATGACAATAGCGCTAGGCATACTACAACCATACTCTCTCCTTGCCCTCAAAACAGTTGACAATTTTTTTTCTTCATGGTAGAAAACAATGAGTTTAAAAGCAACCATTTTTCTACATAAAGGAGTCCCAGATGAAGCATCCGTATATCCTCATCTACGCATTATTATTTGCATACAACATACACGCAGCACAAACGCCACAGCCTGATCCTTTTGCTCGCGCATATGAACTGTACATTTCATCAAGCTGGAAAGAAGCGTACGATGAATACGATTCTGTACACAAAAGTATCACCAATAATAGCATTGACACAAAAAACATGGACCCCATGGATATTTTTCGTGGACATGTTAATTTTGGTGATGTTACTTTTGCAAAAGCAGCAGGAGAATACAACAGCGGCAACATTGATGAAGCAAAAAAATTAATACTCCAAGCATGTGCCCATTGGACGTACCGTTTGAAAGCTGGACAATTTGGAAGAAAACCACTTGATAATGAATGGGATGGTTCTGACTTGCAGGGAAAAACATTGCTCGTTTATTCAGAAAGAGATGGTGGCGCATTTGGCGATAGCTTCTACATGACACCAATGTTACGCTACGTAAAAGAACAAGGAGCTCGTATTATTTTTGTTCCTCAAAAGCCGCTTGCCAACTTATATGATAAAACAAAACTACCTGATGCGCTACAAACACAATATGTCGACCAGGTTGCTCTACGTGGAACAGAATTACCTCAACATGATAAAGCAACATATCTATGGTCAATTCTTGAACATTACATCAAAGATGAAAGAGTAGAAAAGCCATTTCCATTAAAGCCATGCTTATCAGGAACACATTTTTCAGACGCATTGCTTTCACAAAAAATTGCAGAATTAACTGCACACTATGGCCATGAACCATTCTTGGTTGGTATGTGGTGGCGCTCTGCAGGCCCTGCAGCTAAGGCTGCTGATTGGCGCACATTAGACAGAGATCCAGGCGCGCACAGAATGCTCAGCACGATCCAAGGACTTCCGGTACTTGTTATTAACTTAGAAGGAATGGGACGCACTCCATTGTCAGAAGAAGAGCTAAACAAACGCAGAGATGCAGGAACACAAGGAAATTCTGATGAAGTTGATGTCACAACATACCCAACTAAAAATGTTTTCAGCTTTGGTCCCGATTTTGACAAAGATGTCGCGTTTGGAGATACTCTTGGCGTCATGCAGATGATCAAAAAACGACGCGGCGTCCTCATTGGCTGTGACACAGGACTCTGTAATGCTGCTGCTATGGTAGAAAAAGACGAAAAAAAATATCCAGAAGAATCTGTTATTGCCATACTCAACAAAAAAGCAGATATGCGCTGGAGTGATGAAACAACATCTCCACGCAAGTGGCATCACAGCAATGATGTTCTTGTTTGCCAGGCACAAGAGCAAGGCAAATGGGACACTCCTCTTGCACAGGCGCGCATTGTTATTCAAGACAGGCTTGCACAGTTTAAAAAACAGAACAACATTAAGTAAAAAAAAAAAGCAAAAAAGAAAAACCTCCGACGTGAATCGGAGGTTTTTTATTTTTTGCTTTTCTATTGTAATGCTGATTTGCGCCGCGCTTCACGCTCTTGTGCACGCAACGCATCAATAATCTCATCAAGATTACCTTCTATAAAATAATCTAAATTTTTTAGTGTTATATCAACCTGATGATCAGTCACACGGTTTTGGGGAAAATTGTACGTCCGTACTTTTTCTGAACGCATACCCCTGCCCACCATTTCTTTGCGTTGCTTTGATTGTTCCGCATCATGCCGCTCTTTTTCAACTGACAATAAACGCGACTGCAACATTTTCATTGCTTTTGCTTTATTCTTATGCTGCGAGCGCTCTTCTTGACATGCAACAACTGTTCCTGTTGGAAGATGTGTAATGCGCACTGCAGAATCAGTTTTATTGACATGCTGACCACCAGCACCACTTGCTCGATAAACATCTATGCGCAAATCTGCCGGATTAATGGTAACATCAACTTCTTCAGCTTCAGGTAACACCGCAACTGTTGCCGTTGACGTATGCACTCTTCCTTGTGTTTCCGTTTTTGGCACGCGCTGAACGCGATGCACCCCGGCTTCAAATTTTAAGTGACCATACGCATTTTCACCCTGGATATGCAAAGTTGCTTCTCGAATGCCACCAATATCAGTAAAAGATTCGTCTACAAGAGATGCTCTCCACCCTTTTTTAAGCGCATAATTTGTGTACATTCTTAGCAAATCTGCTGCAAAAAGCGCCGCTTCCTGTCCACCAGCACCGGCCCGCACCTCAATAAACACCGACCGTTCGTCATGCTCATCACGCGAGATGGTCAAATCTTCCAGGCGACACTCTTTACTCTCTCTGGCCGCGACCAAAGATACAAGTTCTTCTTTGAATAATTCTATCATTTCAGGATCATCAGAACATTTAATCTGTTCTTTTGTCTCTCCAATAATTTCATCAAGACGAGCCACTTCTTTGTAAGCATCGAGAATACGAGAAAGACGCGCAAGCTCTTTCTGCAAAACAATGCGCTTTGCTGCATCGGTAACAACTGTCAACTCATACGTGTATTCATCATACCGCTTTTGTAGAACACCTAAGTCAGTCATAGTCATTATTAACTATGCCTTTTTTGCATATTTCTTGTTAAATTTCTCAATACGACCCGCAGTATCAATAAACTTTTGAGCACCCGTAAAGAATGGATGACACTGGGAACAGATAGTTACACGCACATCGGTGTTTGTTGAACGAGTTGTGAATGAATTGCCGCATGCACAGCGCGCATTAATTTCATGAAGCTCTGGATGAATGCCTTTTTTCATAATCTTACCTTAATACTTTAATATAATCGATATAATTTCACTCTTTATAGCTTATAAGATAGCCAAAAAATGGATTTTTGTAAAGGTAGCAAAAAATAATAAAATACAAAAACATTGAGACAGTTCTTTCAACTTGACTTAATTTTGTTTTTTGATATTATTTCAAATGTAATATCAATTTAATCGTCTCTACTGGAGGGCATATGTTTTATATATTAATAACGATTCTCTTTGCAACTAATTTTTCGACTGCTATGGATACCAATAACACACATCCTTAAAATGACTTGCCTACTACGCCCATTTCGCTAAAGCCTCAAAGGGCTACGAAGGACATACTTCGCTTTTCTGCAATCAAACTTTCTTGTTATTTAAATGGCCAATCCTTTGAAAAAACTGGCCGTGCCATACGAAGCCTTGGCGAAGTATGGCGGGGTTGACGAGACTTGAACTCGCGACCTTCCGCGTGACAGGCGGACGCTCTGACCGTACTGAGCTACAACCCCAACAAATTTTGGCTCCCCGGGCAGGATTCGAACCTGCGACCTAACGATTAACAGTCGTGTGCTCTACCACTGAGCTACCGAGGAATATATTTCAAGATAAGTAAAAAAATTCAGATTTGTCCTTAACGGGCACCCAACTGAAGCTTGCGTAAGTTGGGTTAAAGTATGGTGGGCGATGCAGGGCTCGAACCTGCGACCCCCAGTTTGTAAGACTGATGCTCTACCACTGAGCTAATCGCCCGCTAATCCACTTACTTACTGAAAAAAGTGTAATGTATATATCTAGAAATGTCAAAAAAAAACACGCATAATCTTTTACAAAAAAAGCTTTTTGATTATGATACTATTTCAAGAAGTATCTGCAAAACATCCTGCTCATGTAACCCCCTTTGAGAAAGTATACCATGACGCTCTATGAGTTTTTAAAAAACATTATTTTACTACTCATTTTTGCCTCTGTCACACCATTTTTAATCAAAGTCATTACCACACAATACAAACTTTTTTTAGAGCCACCTACCTACATAGGCATCATACCAGTGAAAGGATATCTTCATGAATCATCCCCTTACATCAAACAACTTCATACTTTTTTCAAAGATCCTTTTATCAAAGGCATTGTGCTAAAAATAGATTGTTGCGAGTGCGCTGCAGGAACAGCACACGCTATTTTTAATGAAATTCAGCAACTCAAAAAAATATACCCCAAACCTCTTATTACCTTAATAGAAAATTTATGTGTTTCTGGAGTCTATCTGATCGCATGCACATCAGATTACATTATAGCTTCAGAAACTGCCATTATTGGTGGCATTGGAGGCTACACTGCTTCTCCCGACTTAGAAGTATTGTGCAAACAATGCGCAATTGATTACACGCGTAAAAAAACAATTACTGAGTCTGTTAGCCAAACAACCGCTCTGTACACAGAATTGTATCAACAATTTACCAAACATGTTGCTAGCGCACGCAGACTATCTCTTGCAACTGTTTCTAATTGGGCACAAGAAAAAATTTTTACTGGCAAACAAGCGTATAATCTAGGGCTTGTTAATGCAATCGGATCGTTGCACACCGTGATAACATTATTAAAAGAAAAAGCATTAATAGACAGTGAAATTGAATGTATAGAAAAAGATACTACCGCATACCCCTTTTTTCAATCTCCTCTTTTGCGCATAATAAACAGTATCGTAGCGAATAAAAATCCACAAGAGGCGCAACGGTAATAGTATAAAAAAGATCACCTTTTGTTACACAGCTCATTTTTCCTAATCCAAAACCATAAGGAAAAACAAGGCCTTCACCACTTGAAAGTACCATATCACCTTCTTTAACACTACAAAGATGACTTACATAATTCAGTTGCAGTGCATCAGTCGTGTTACCCCCTTCAAGAATACCACTAACACCGGTTCCTGCGCACACAGCAGCAACATTGCATCCACTATCAGTTATAAGACATACTTTACAATACCACGGATACACTTCAACAACTTTACCAAGCAAGCAATTGTCATACAATGCAACCATGTCTTTCTTTATTCCTGTATTTGTACCTGCATTTACTAAAAAAAATTGATCATTTTCAGACAAATGACGCACTAATACTTGTGCCACAACAGCATTTTTTGCGTTATAACGGTTTTTAAACTGCACAATCTCATCTATTTCTTGCGCATAGTACACACACGCCTGCAACGCTATATTTTCTGCACACAAATATTTATTTTCTTTTTTTAATAATGCGCAAGTCTGTCGCAAGTCACTCACCACACCGCGTTGTTCAGACCACTGATTAATATGCTCAACAATAAATTGTTGCACACGCAAAACAGGATACAAGAAACACGATGACACATCTTTTACAAGAGAGTAAGTAAAAAAAAGAGGGCATCGAAAAATAAAAAAAACTATAACAATACCAATCACTATACATAACTTTTTACTTTTCATAGTTTAATAACATCACAATTTTGTTTACTTCTTTTATACAAATTATGATAATAACCTATAAATAAGAAAAATTAATGCAACAAAAAAGGAGAAAAATGTTAGCATTATTACAATTATTCAGCATGGCATTAACAATTTCGACAATAGTGCACTGCATGGAACCAGAAGGCCCCAGCACATTAAAGCTTTCTACTGGCAACATGGTTTTTACCGTACAATTACAGCCATTTACACCTCCATTACAACAACAAATCACAAATTTTTACACTACAGCAGCTACTCTTATTCCCAAAATAAATAGGAACGACGAAGAATCTATCGGCAACTTAATCTCCCTTTTAGGAAATATAGAAGCTTTTAAAAAACAAAATCCAAATATAGATTCTATTACGCTTGGCTCATCTGCTTATGTTCAACAAGAGCCCACTTTCACTGAACGCGCCATGGAAAAAGTTCTTGCTCGTGCAAACTCACAAAAAACATCCTTTTTTTTTAAACTAGTAGATCAATATCAGGACGAAATACTGGCGCATAACAAAAAAACGCCATCCCTACAAGAATGGAAAATTTATTTTGCTAACGCAGATCTCCCAACAAAAAAAGCCTTAGCTTTAGCAACTGTTCTAGGTATTCGTATAGAAGAATCTCAGATTAAACGAAATACGCTACCCTTTCAAGCCATTGATGAACACGCTGGCGTAGATGAGCTTTCACAACTCATTGAAAATATAATAAAAGTAAATCAATGCGATAGTAATAGAATTTCAAAACATCTTGCAGATCTTATTTACCTTAACCTTCATGCACCAAGAGAAACAACAAGGACAACTCCACAATAATAACTTTTTTAAAATTTAAACGACAAAGACATTGTTGGACCACCACTGTTATTAACAGATAAGCCGAGATGCATATCTCGGCTTTTTGCTAAGCGTGAGTCAATAAGTCTGTTTGCAGAAAATGCATACATTGCACCAAAGCCAGCACCTGCGATCATTTGTGAAAGATAATGACGATTACTTGATAAAAATACACAGGTGACAAATGCTGCAATACTGCCCAATGGTAGTGCAAAATTAGGACCAAAACGCATACCATATAACACTGCTGTGTAGGTAGCTTCTGCCAAATGCCCAGAAGGAAATCCTCCAAATGAGCGCTGCTCTTTTGCAAGTTTTTCATGAAATGGCCTTTTACATACATCAAAGTTCAATTTTTTAACAATATCTTTTGCCAATAACACATACGGCATGCCGATCAAAAAAATCTGACTCGTTTTACGCATATCTTCATCTTTACTTAAAAATGATTGCATGCCCAACAACACAATAGGCGCACCGATACTTAACCGCGCGACCTCTTTGCACCATCGCGCAGGTTCATTTACATTTTTTTTGTGCTTTTGGTCAAAAAAACAATTATGCAGCTTGTCATCTGTCATACGCGCAGCTGAATAAAAGGGAACAGTGGTGACAAAAATTTTAAAAGAATCCCAAGAAATAAGTCCGACATTAATCCAAAACATATCATATAAAAATGACCCTAAACAACTCGTCATACGAAATTTATCTGGCGTTTGCTCAGTAAATGGTCGTCGATAACTTCCCGGCAATCGAGAAACCGATAACCAATCACTTTTTTGAGATGTCTTCTGTAATCGCTTGTTCTTTTTTACTGCACTACTTGCATAACAATAACATCCATTCACTAAAACGATTAACAATACTGTCCTGATATACTGCATTGTCCCACCCCCTGCGTAGTCATGCATCCCTATTACTGTAGGATATAAATTTTACGCATGGTAACACAAGGGCCAGTATAATTGTTAAACACCAAACTTCAATGTATCACAAATAGTCTTTTGCTCATCCGGCTTAAACGATTTCAAGATTTCCAATAAAAAACCGACCAAAAAAAGTCGATTTTTTGTTTTCGCATAAATCACTTAGTACACAATAATCAATATCCCTGTGGATGCTTTGTGTGCCAATCCGTTTCTTGTTGATACGCATACCCTACTTTATATAACAATTCTTCAGATAAATGAGGCCCAACAATTTGAAATCCAATCGGAAGATTGGATTTAGTCAAACCACATGGCAATGACAACGCAGGAATTCCTGCTAAATTCATTGCGCAGGTAAAATAATCTTGTAAATCCATCTGTAACTTATTGTCTGCAAATGCATTAAATTTGAATGCTGGGGCTGGGTGCGTTGGCATAATGAGAACATCAACATTTTTAAACACATGCGCAAAATCCTGGCCAATCAAGCATTGTACTTTCTTAGCATTGTTGTAAAATTGTCCCGCATGCCCTGCCGAAATAACATAATTACCAACCAAAATACGTGTGCGCACTTCTTCGCCAAATCCATCATGACGTGTCGTTGCATACATATCAGACAATGTTTGCGTTTTTTTATTACGTAAACCATAACGCACACCATCAAAACGGGCTAAATTTGATGCCGCTTCTGCGCGACTCAAAATAAAATAGGTCGCTGCTGCATAATCAAGCGTAGGCAATGCAATACGCGTCATAGTCGCGCCCATTTTTTCAAACACGGCAAGAGCATTTTCTATTGCTTTGACAATTTCAGGCTCAACACCTTCTGCATGCAACGCATTTTCTACAATTCCAATGCGCAAACCACTTTGAGGCAACTTTCCATCTAAATGTGCTGTATAATCTTTTTTTGTAACACTCTGCTGCATAGAAGCATCTTTTGTATCTTTACCTGCAATAACTGAAAGCACACGCGCATTGTCGTACACTGTTTTTGCAATCACACCAATTTGGTCAATTGAAGAACCATACGCAACTAATCCGTAGCGTGAAACTAAACCATATGTCGGCTTAATTCCCACAACGCCACATAATCCCGCCGGTTGACTCACAGAACCACCGGTGTCAGATCCTAATGCCCATGGCACAAGACCAGCTGCAACTGCTGCTGCAGAACCTCCACTCGAGCCGCCCGGCACTCGCGATGGATCCCATGGATTTTTTGTTTTTTGAAATGCAGACGTTTCAGTTGAACTACCCATCGCAAATTCATCCATATTTGCGCGTCCCATAATTAATGCACCTGCATTTTTTAAGCGTTCAATTGCAGTTGCATCATACGTTGCAACAAAATGTTCTAATATTTTTGATGCGCATGCAGTCGTACGATTTTTTTGACAAATATTATCTTTAACAAGACCAGGAATGCCGAAAAGCACACCCTGTAAAACGCTTGCTTGTAAAACCGATTCTTTATCAAAAATTTCTAACGCAGAACCAATTTCATTATCAAATGCTTCAAATCTGCGGATATAAAATTCGATAACCTCTTCTCGTGTAATTTCTTTTTTTGCAAGTAGTTGTTCTAGTTCTTTGATGGTTATAAAAGGATGTAGACTCATTATGCACCTTATATCACCCCAAGCCGCTCGCCCTGAGTTTTTTATTTTTATAAAAAAGTATCGAAAGGTAAATTCTTAATTTTTTTCTTATCCTTCGATACATTCTACTACGCTAAGAAGCTTGGTAGAATACTCAGGACGAACGTAAGGAATTAAATGTTGTATACTAAATTTTAAAAATCACTCATTAGTCTCAATAATTGCCGGCACGACAAAATAGCCACCTTCATGTTCAGGCGCCTGCGCCAAAATAGAGTGCGGATCACATGCAACAATCACATCTTCCCGCTCAACATTACTATTTTTTTGCATAACAAAATCCTCATTCGCCAAGGCTTGAGCGGACAAATCTTGAACACGCGCAGCATACGACAGTACGCCTTCTAAACGTGCTTGCATAGCAACAACTTCTTCTTCTGTTAATGCAATACGAGCCATGCGCGCAACTCTCAAAACTTCTTCTTTTGTAATAAGAGACATGAAATTTCCTTTGTTAAACAGTCGGTGTTTTCCAGCCTTCACCACGAAATCTTCTTATATACCAGATACTCATTAATGCATTGCCTAAGTAAAATGATCCATAAATAAGCACTAACTTAAGCGCTGCATTTTCTATATTCCACTGTGATAATACATACGAAACGGGAACAAAATAACAAAAACAGGTAACAAGACGCACAACCATAACAATATGCACATTACCAGCACCACGTAGCGCACCGGATAAAATCAATTGTAATAAATCAAATATAATAAAAATACTCAATAAAGGAAACGCTTGCATGGCAAGATCTGAAAATTCTCCCTTTTTATCAAAAATAGCAACAATTTGCGCTCGGTAATAAATAAAAAAAACAAGTATAGCAATTACCATACTTGTTGCTAACAGAAGCACTTTTTTTACATTGCTTTTTACACTGTCCCAATTTTTCACACCTACATCATTGCTTACTAAAAATGTAATGACTTGCGCAAATGCAATCGCAGGCAAAAATGAAAAACGCTCCATATCTTTCACCACACAAAAAGCAGCAACCCCACTTGTTCCCATTGAGGCAATCATTTTTCCAAGCCAAACATATGCCCATGCCATTATTGCTTTATCCATCACCACCGGCCATGATAATGTCAACAAATGCTTTATGTATGAAACATCAGTAAGCCCAGAAAAGAGACTAATACCATATTTTCTATTTTTTTTATTAAACAAAACATAGCCAAGAGCAATAACCATCATACTGCTATATTGAATAACAGTAGCAAGCGCTGACCCCTGCAAACGCATTTCAGGGAATCCCCATTTGCCAAAAATCAACACATAATCAAAAAAAACAAAAAGAAGGGAACCAAAAATAAAAATTTTCATTGGTGTACGCGTATTTTTAATACCGCGCAAAAAACCAACTAATGCCAAATAAATAAACATACATAACACACCAATAGCGCGTAACCGTAGAAATGGCACACCTAATGACACAATTTCAGGCTCAACACCATACCAACTATAGATAAAAGATGCACCAAAAAAGAGCATACTACCAAAAGTAATACCTATGAGCGTTGTAAGCCAAAAAGCATCCCGCATGGCACGACCAGCATCTTCAAATGAATCTCTACCATTAAATTGACCACTCAGCACCAACGTTCCTACAGAAAGAGCCTCTCCCACTTTGATAATTAAATGAAGAAAACTGTTTGTTATGCCAAGCGTTGCATATGTACTTGTTGAAGACAAAGATCCGACAAATGCTGCATCAAGCCAAAAGGGCATAGCGTACAACAAAAAATTGGTAATAAATTCCGGAACAAAATACCGAACAATTTTTCCGTAATGCTCACCTTTATCGCCTACAAAAATATCATCTAAAAATCGATTTATAAAATTCTTCACCGTGATGCTCCTTTATTGTGCAAAAAACACATATTTCCGCTGTACATCATCTAGTGTATATGCAACTTCTTTTTTTACAAAGCGAGCCTCTTGTTTGCCAGAGGCCCATTGCTTGGATGCCCAATAGACTAATAGTGCATTATTATACAAAGAATTAGGCTTAAAAATACGAACCAATTCTTCAGGTTGCAGCGACGCACGGGCAAAGAAATAATCTATTTTATAAGACGTTTTTCTTAAAAACGTTCGCCAATCATCTCCCACCACAACTACATTATCAAGCCCAAATTCTTTGCTGATATACTCTAAAAAGGTTCGTTTTTTACTGTTTACCTCTATCAAAACAACCTTCAGGTGAGGATATACCATTTTTAAAGGTATTCCCGGAAATCCTGCTCCAGTGCCAACATCTGCAACTGCAAATATTTCATTAAAATTGATAAAATCTGCTATTTTTAAAGAATCGTAAAAATGCGCCTGCACAATCTTTTCTGGTTCAAGAATAGCCGTTAGATTAAACTTTTTATTCCATTCAACTAATAATGTCGCATAGCGCTCAAACAAATCCGTTTGCTGAGGGGTTAATGAAAAATCTTTTATGAGCTTTTCCCATGTTTGATGTGCCAAATCGCCTCTTACCTGCCGCTTATCCACTTATTTTCCCAGTAATGTATAGTATTTCTTATATATTTATGATACCATAAATGGTAGTAAAATACAATTTGTATTACCGGTGTGATGGCCATATGAAAAAAACATATTATTCTCTTATCATTTTACTCGTCAGCTACACACAGATCAGCGTATCTGATCCTGTTATCTGTTTCTTTTTTAAACGTGAAGCTGACCGCTTATCCCATGATCTTAAAAAACTCGGTCATATAGCTACTCATACTGTTCATGGAATGATGAATCTTGCACCAATTGCTGGACTCTATTGCACGTACGCAGGATATCTTACCATTTCTGACCAAGGCGGACAAGTGCAATTCCCCAGAAAACAGCGAGAAAACAAGATTAATATATTGATTACGCCAGAAATTGAGCCCATAGCTCTTTTTGAAAACACCATTCATCACTGGCAGCTTATGCCCCACATGCCAGCGCAAATGTATACATTAAAAGAAAATTATAACGCAGTAACAAAAGAATATGAGTGGACTTCTCATCTTGTAGATCTACCACATGACGGAATTGTACCCCTCACAACAATCATTATTATTGAAAATCCTCAGTATCTTTTTATACCTTCAGAAAAAGTAAAAACTTCAAAAACTGCTAATCTTATGCTTCCTCCTGTGTACGTAAAAAAAGGAATAGATATTATGTCAAATGATATAGGTTTGCTTATATTTCGTCACTTGTTCAGACCTGTTGAGAAGAAAGCTCAACAAGCTCCCTTAAAACTCACCACTCACGTACTCCCTTAAAATGATGTAAAGTAAAAACATGATTTTTCTAAAAAAACAAATACTGGTATACTTGACTAGCATTACGAACAACAATAAATACAATAACAAGCTGCTTCTTTTAAGGAACGTGCTATGAAATTACAAATTTCATTCGACCTATTTGACCTCGATAAGGCACTAGAAATTGGATCTGAAGTTGCTCAATACACAGATATTATCGAAATTGGAACCATTCTCATCTATCGCTACGGTATCAATGCCGTTAAAGAATTTAAAAAAGCTTTTCCAGAAAAAACTATTCTTGCTGATACCAAAATAGTAGATCGAGGAAAAGAAATTGCAGAGTTAGTGGCAGCAGCTGGCGCAGATTGGATTACTGTTGTGGCAGGAACATCACCGTATGTCATTCATGCAACTACCACCGCTGCTCATCAAGCAAACATGAAAATCATGCTTGATTTGATAGATTCAAGCTCAATTGGACAATCAGCGCTGGAAGCAAAAAATTTAGGCGCAGATGCACTGTTATTCCATCAACCTTACAGCGAAAAAGAATCACTCGTCTTTCTTGATAAGTGGGATATGATCAAAGGAAACACCACTCTTCCCATTGCAATATCTGCAAAAATAAACAGGGAAAATGTTGATAAAATTGTCGCTCTCAAACCAGATACTATTATTGTAGGCTTGAGTATTACCGATGCGCAAGACAGCGCAACAGAAGCACATTATTTTGCTGAATTAGTAAAAAAGCTGTAACACACTCGTTACAGCTTTTTTATTTTACAAGCTGATCTTCATATAACCGTTGAATTTCTTTGTCCGTTGTAGTTTCTTCAGCACTTTTATCAGTACGATAATCCATAAAACGTGGAAAGCGTAATGCATAACCCGATGTTTCAGTAGTTTTACCCGCAGTATGCAATGGCGACAAAGTTATTTCATCCGCACGGATTCTGCACACAATTTGCGGATTTACCCAAACATCTGGCATCAACTCTTTTGCACATGCAATGTTTTTCGGTTTTGCTTTCATTGCAAGAGCATCACATTTTTTCTTTAATTCTTTCCACTCAACATCTGTCAGACCCGTACCAATTTTTGCAACCGTTTGAAACATATCAGCAGTTTTATTATACACACCTACCAAAAATGCACCGATACCAAACTGAGCACGTTTACCTTCGCCAGCATAATACCCTAGCACAACACAATCAAGCGTATCTTCTAAATGCCCTTCTTCTTGTCGTTTTAACTTAATCCAATTAAAATTACGCTTTCCCGGTTGATAAATCGCATCGGGTCGTTTTACCACCAATCCCTCTAAACCCTTTTCCACTGTTTCAAAAAAATAATCTTGTAACATCTGCGCATCAGTAATTTTTTTATACTCATTTACCACAATCAGTTCTGATTGTGCCCCATCAAGCATACGCTGTAATCCTTTGTGTCGGTCCACATAAGGCACATTTAAATAATCGTACCCATCAAGATACAAAAGATCAAATAAAAAAACTTTTAAAGGAAATTCTGTTGCTGCTTGCTCAACTCCATGCTTACGTTTTCTTTTGATTGTCTCTTGAAAAGGCAAAAAATCATGAGTATTTGGATCATACCCAATCGCTTCACCCTCACAAATTACCTTTTTCACTGGTAACTGTAAAAATGCTTGTGCCAAATCAGGAAACATTGCCGACATATCTTGTAAATTGCGTGAAAAAAAACGAATAGTAGCAGGTGAAGTTGTCTTATCAAGATGAATTTGCAAACGAAAACCATCTAATTTAGGCTCAGCAAAGCACGTTCCTAACTTTTCAAACACCGCTTGTGCTGTTGGTAACCGCTCAGCTGCTGCAGGAATAATAGGAACACCGACACGAATATGCATTTTTTTTATTGCATTTACCCCACCCTCTTTAAGCGTTCGCGCAATTAAGCCAATATCCGCGCACGCGTTGTATGCATCTTCTAGCGGCGTACGTAATGATTTATTGCCAGCCTCCATCCATGAAAGTGCATCAATAATGGTCATATCAGAAAAACCAAGACGCAATTTACCCAGCACTATACGCGCGATAAATTGTGCTGGCAATGGATCAAGCATTTCAAAAAGGTCTGAAAGCTGTTTAATTTTTTCTTCTTGAGAACCAACACCTGATATTTTTTCTAAATCACACAATGCATCATACACCTCAATAACAGAAAATTCTTTGTTGGTTGACCATTCATACGAACCCAAAACAAGCCCCACATCGCCAGCTTTTTTTACTTCTGCTTTAATAGTATCTTCAGATACGCCTAAAAAATGGGCTACCGCTTTAATTAAATTTTTTTCCGCTACATTAAATTGCGTTCCAATGTAGGGTGGATGAAGCTGCCCTAATGATAACAGCGCAATTATCTCCACTTCTCGCGCCGACGCTTTTTTAAACAACTCAGCTAACATACGGGTAATTTCCAAACGCGCAGCAATAGGTTCAATTTCTGCAAAACTTGATGCTACTTCTTTAAACTTCATTTCATTCCTCTTTAATTTCCATTTCCATTGTTGACCGCAATACGCAATGACAACTATCACTATACTTGTAAGAAAAATATTTATTGTTGCGCGCACCGCTTTTCCCAATACACACGTATATTTGAGCGATGTAGCCACACAATCCACCCCGCAACACCACACGCAAAAACAAAAAACGCATAATCTTTAAGCGCAAGTGCATAAACAGGAAGACATAAAACAGATATAACTGACGATATACCAACCGTTTTTGTCAAAACCATAGCGCAGCACCATACACCCAATAAAAACAGAACAGCGGTCAGATTTAATGCCGCCAGCAACCCACATAATGTTGCCACTCCCTTGCCACCACTACCATTCAAAAAAAGAGAACATGTATTACCCAACAAAAAAAGAGCAGCAAAACAGTACAGATACTCAGCAGGAAAATATGATAGTATCATATACATAAACAAAAATGCTTTACTCGCATCCAATAAAAAAATAAAAAAAAAGTAATGTAATCCAAACATACGAGATACATTGGTCGCTCCAATGTTACCAGAACCATGCTTACGAATATCTTGAACGCCCTTGAGGCGCGCAATGATATATCCGATGGGAATTGCTCCGATTACATATGCCATAATTCCTGTTATTATCGCGACTATATTAACCACACGGCATCCTTTATCTTTAACAGCTCATAAGTTTCTCCCTTTAAGCATATCGCAGATACATAAAAGCTTCTACGACAAAAAAATTAGTAGCAATTACTATAGATGTGGAGTATAATCTTTCAAAATATTTTTATGAATATCAAAAAAGGAGCTGAACATGAAAAAATGTCTATTTATTATCGCACTGAGCGCGTGCGGTGCGCTTTCTGCCATGGAACAAGACGCAGATGTCACAACTGTCACATTACCAGAATCTTGTGTTATTGAGAAACGATTATCTGCGCAAAATATGTCAGCCCTTGCCATTTCAATTACAGGATTTCATACACATTTTGGAGGCAAAACAATGCGTCCTGAAGAAATACCTACTGAAATAAACGCAATACGAGAAAAAATACTTCAAGGAACTCCTGATGAGAAAAAAGCATTTCTTGATAATCACATGAAAACACATACACCAAAAGTTATTGCCGCAGTTTTGGCTGACCATCCAAAAGAAATAAAAAAACTGCAAGATCAAGGTCTATTGCAATAATGCCAGCGCCTGTACACCAAAAGAATGTCTTTGATAAAGAATGTATGCACCTAAAATACATAAACTTGTCAAAGCCTTGGCTTTAAACGATTTATCAAATTTTTCAACCACTTTATGTGTTAAACATGTCGTAAAATTGAGGGGCATCAAAGAATTAATTTTACGCGAAACAAAATGCAAAATTTTAGCTCCCAACCAAACAGCTGCTGGCACAGCAATAGATAATACTACAAGGTTATCGTTATACTTATTTGCAATCATCAACAGCGACGTGGTTAATTCTTTTTTGCCGCTAAAATCAAGCGTGTTGACGATATCAGATTTATTTTCACGTAATCCTTGAGATATTTCATCACATACTTTTTTACTTACAAACAATGTGTCATGATTTGAAAATATATTACCCGCTATACCATCCCACGGCCAATACGATTGCTTAATAACAAGAGGCCTTGCAATATTAAGACCGGAAATCATTGTGCGCAGCTCTTTTTCAACAGCTTCAGGAAGCGCTGTATTACCATACAATCCATCACGAACTTTTTCTGATAACGCTGCACATGCGTCAACCACAATAGTAGTACAGTATCCTAGCGCAGTCGCTGCGGCAATCGGCTCACTCGCTTTGCTCCTACTTTCACACAACAATAATGCCACAAGAAGAGATAAAAATCGTATTTTCATGATCAGAATCTCCATTTTTTATATTTTATTTACATTTATCAGGATACCATTGCCTCAAATTTTAAGCAAAACTCTCTTCAAAAGCTTCTTTTTTCCATAAAAACCATACAATATTTATATGCACTCCACATGGACAAAAATGTTGCAACAATGAGCAAAAATAATTCAATGCCATTCCACAACACAGCAGACATGCCCATATGTTGATACGTATTAAAAATAATAAAAGCAAGACATGCAATTTGAGCTGCTGTCTTGCTTTTACCAAACGCAGAAACGAAAATAGAAAAATTATGTTCTAATGCGAGAATACGCACACCCATCACCAAAAATTCACGCCCAATCCACACAACAGCCCACATAAAATATATTTTATGCGCAGCAACTAATGCAATCAGCGTTGAATACAGTAAGCATTTGTCCGCAAGATGATCTAGTGTTGAACCAAGCGCCGTTACTTCGCTATATTTACGCGCATAATAACCATCCAAAAAATCTGTCATACCAAAAGCTAAAAAAAGTAGCGCGAGAAAAGTATTAATAAAAAAATTATTGAACGGCAATAAATACACAAGAAAAAATGGAAGAACGAAAGGTGCGCCTATTAAACGAATAAGCGTTAATGTAAGAGAAAAGGAAAATGGCCATACCATTATTTAAGCCCTACTGCGCCATCCTTCGATACTTTTTTATAAGAATAAAAAAACTCAGGACGAGCGGAAGAAAAAAACATTAAACAAATCCTAAATAATTCTTATATGGGTCCCAACTGAAACATCTCCTACTTCGCTAAAATTACGAAGGACGTGGTGTAGGTTGGGTAAAAGTATGGTAGCGACGCAGGGATTCGAACCCCGGACCTACGGATTATGATTCCGCCGCTCTAACCGACTGAGCTACGTCGCCACGAATTTATACAATTACCTGTATGTTAAAGAACACGTTTAGCATATCACACAATTATACTATTAAATAGATAATTTTTGAATATCAAAATTAGTAAAAATAAATTTAAATATTGATCGCATAAACAACAGTGTTGCAACCAACGTCGCAAGTATACCAAGCATTAATGTTACTGCAAATCCCTGAATTGGACCTGTGCCAAAATTATACAGAACAAGACCAACAATAAAACTGGTAATATTTGCATCCAAAATAACACCCATCGCACCAGAAAAACCGGTATCGATTGCTTTTCTCACCGTGCTACCATGCTTAAGCTCTTCTTTAACACGTTCAAAAATCAAAATGGACGCGTCAATCGCCATACCAATGGTCAATACCATACCAGCAATACCTGGTAGCGTCAACGTTGCACGTAACCACGCAAGGCCAATGAGTATCAACACCAAATTATATACCAACGCAAGAAATGCTAAAATACCCGCACCTTTATAGTAATACAAACTAAACAGGAGCAAGATTAAAAGACCTGCAAGGCAAGAAATAAGACCGCTACGAATTGAGTCATGTCCCAATGAAGGCCCAATTTGTCTTTCTTCTTCAAACGTCACTGGCGCTACAAAAGAACCTGATTTTAACAGATACGCCAATGATTTAGCTTCTGTGCTGGTAAAATTACCAGTAATTTCACCATTTCCACGAATTGCAACTTTAATAACAGGAGCAGAAATTACCTCATTGTCCAGCACAATTGCAAGATGCTTACCATAACTCTTGCTTGTTAATTCATAAAATTTCTCTGCGCCTTCATCATTAAATGCAAAACGAACAACTGGTTCAACTCCTGTTTGACCGCCCATTGCCGGTGAAGCAGATGCAAGCATACGACCAGTCACGCTTGCAAAACGTTGCACCACGTAAAATTGCCTGAACCCACCCTTTGATTCACCCGGTAAAATTTGTAAATCATCCGGCAAATCACCATCATATTCCAGAAGCAATTCTCGTTCACTGGAACCAATTTTTTCAACCAGTTTAAATTCTAAGTTAGCAGCGCGACCAATCATTTCTTTTGCTGCTTGTGGATCTGCGACATCAGGTAATTCAACAACAATATGATTTTCACCCTGCTTGGTGATCACAATTTCTGCTACACTAAATTTATCAAGACGTGAACGAAGAACTTCTATATTACGTAGTACCGCATCTTCTTTTATACGCTCCTCCATCGCAGAAGAAAAGACAAAAATGATAGTATTTTTATCAACACTCTGTTTTAATTCACGCTCATCGGATTTTAATATTCGCACCGCATCTTGTGTTTGTTGGGAATTTTCAAACGTAAAAATAAGACTGTTGTCAACTATTTTTTTTGACGTCAAAGCAATGCGGTTCTGCTTTAATTTTGCTTCCATGCTTTGCATTTTACCAACAAGCTCAGCTTCTACCGCCTTATCTGTTTTCACTTCTAGAGTCAGGTATGTACCACCAACTAAATCAATACCAAATTTTAACGTCTTACGTAATGGATATAACATGTACAAACCAATAAAGCACAAAAATAACCATACCATTAATTCTGAACCTGCTATGCGACGAGCTACTGTTTTCATCTAAAATGCTCCTTAAACTTGTGTAACTTTTTAACTTGCTCTCTTTTTTTTGGTACCAAGGAGGGGACTCGAACCCCTATGGGATTTCTCCCACAGCCACCTCAAGGCTGCGTGTCTACCAATTTCACCACCTCGGCATTATTACATATTTCAATGCATTTTAGTATAACGATAAATTAACTATTATCAACATTATGCCCCAACTAAGTTGGGGCATAATGTTACTTTTTGGAACCAAAAATCAAATCATACGGCCACTTAACAAGAGAAACAAGCGTATCCCACAATTTCATAGGAAGCGACAAAGTCCAATCAACCCATCCTTGTTTTGGCGGTTTTTTTACAACCTCTTCCTCTTCTTCTTGCGCTAAGTCCGCTTGACGTTGTTTTTCTTGTTCTTCTTGTTGTGCAATCCTATCAACTTGTCGTTTAAAATCTACGCCTTTTTCTTTAAGTGATTTAATCTGATCTAGCACGCGAGTAACATGCTTTCTTGCTTCAGCAATTAACCTTGCAAAATGATTAGAAAAGTCTTTATCAAGATACATGCTAATATTTTTAATATTACGCCCCGCACCATCCATCAAATAATAGAGCTCTCTTGCTTTTAAATCATTCAAAACATGCGCAATTTCTTTAAAATTATCCCATGCCTGCTTTTCTAACTGACGCGCTTTATTAATTTGATCCATCAAGACTCCCAATGCTTCATCTATAGAATGATCAAGATTGGAAACAGATTGAACATCCATCTTAAGTTGCCTAAAGGCTTCTTGTTCCTCTTCAAGCGCTTCATATAAAACACGATCTTTTTCATCTAAATCGCCCTCTTTTTCTCTCTCTTTATGAAAAAAATCTTCCAGTTCTTGCAAAATAACTTGAAGCTCTCCTTGCCCCATACCAATTGCCATATAAAATGGATCTAAAACTGTTTTGTCTAGTTCGTTACGTTGTACAAAAAATTTAGTTCTTGATTCCCATATTGCATTAACAAGATCACGAATTTTTCCATAACGATCTTCTGCGCGCTCCCACCAAATTCTTTTAAAGAGCCAATTACCCTGAGCATCTTCCAAAGAAACCGTATCTATACCAACAGGCGCCATTTCTTCTTGTACACCATTTTCCGGCAATTCTTCATCAATTGTTGGTTCTGGTAATACCGGAAGTTCTTGCGGCAATGGAACCGGTTGAACATCTGCCGTCATTGCCGCCCCAACAGCAGGTCTTTCCACTTCTTGCGCAAACGCAAAGGAAAATGGTATCAAAAAAACAACTCCCAAAAAAAACATTGTATATTCTCCTTTTTTCTTTTTTTACAGCGTCTCTGCAAGGTCTTTTATTTCATCCATCAGCGCCTGTGATAACTCTTTTGCCTCTTGTGATATGTAACTCCAACGAGCACCACTTTCAACTTTTGTTAGAGGAGATCTATCGCTTTTTATATCGATAATATCAATTCTTACAACATTCATCAAAGGATGGACTAATGACGGAGCTCTCACAACTCCCGCTCGCCCTAAGATACTATATGCTATGTTACCTTCATCTAAAAAGCAAAACATTACTTTTTTCTGCCACACCATATTGTGATAACCAGTATGATCCTTGTGAATTGATACTAAAATACTTTCAAGCCCTTTGGGGTAAATACACTGTATTGGGGTTGTATTGGGCAAACCTTTTTCAGAAAAGGTTGCCAAAATTCCAACAATTTCACCCTTTTTTAATGCTGCCAATAAATCATCCGGTAGCTTAATACCAACATGTTTTGCCATAAATACCCCACCTTACAAATAATAAAAACACCTAACTATATTAAAACTATTTTTTTCACTACTTTTTACAAAGAAAGCCTTGTTATGATCTCATTTTCAACCACTAATCCCTGAGGTGTTAATTGTAAACACCCATTATTTTCTGTAATTAAATTCTCTTTTTTTAACAGTTTTATTCGAGACAATAACTCATTTTTTTGTTCCTTAGTAAGATCAGCACTCACATCTTCCCAATTAACACCCTTTATTCTACGTAGTCCAAGCATTATTTTTTCGGTATATACCTGTTGTTGCGTTATAGATTCTACAAATGCCTCTTTATGTTCATCTTTTTCAATAGATTCTAAATATTTCATTAAATTTTTTTCATTTTGCAGTCGACGCACCCCATCAAATGAGCATGCCCCAAGCCCAAATCCTTTGTATGGTTTACGCTCCCAATACATACTATTGTGCCGAGATTCGTACCCTTCACGAGCAAAACTTGAAACTTCGTATTGTTTAAACCCATACTTCATTAAAAAATCTCTCGACCAATAATACAAATCAACCACTTCGTCATCACAAGGAAGAACCACTTTTTTTGCTGTCACATTAAAAAAAAGTGGGGTACTATCATGCACCTCAAGAACATACATAGATATATGAGAAATTTTCCACGTAACAATTGTTGATAATAAGTCTTTCCATTCGCTAGAACTTATTCCCGGCAACCCCAAAATGAGGTCGACAGAGATATTATCAAAATACTCTGGTGCTTTATCAAGCAAAGCATAAACATCGGATGCTTTTTGCTGACGATTTAATTTTTTCAGTACATCATCGTTAAGACTTTGAACACCGACACTCATCCTATTTATGCCCATATTTTTCCACAATTCTAATTGTCCAGGCCGCACTGTCCCTGGATTTACTTCAATAGTAACTTCTGTATTTTCGTCAAAAACAAAGAACTCTCCTAGTATAACAAACATGTCAAGTAGTAGGTGATCTGGATAGGTACTTGGCGTCCCTCCGCCAAAATAGACCGTTTTGAGCACTATTTTTTCTGAAAGACATTCTCCAAAATTTTTCACCTCTTTTACCAATGCATTATGATACCGCTCCATAAAGGGATCATGCGATGCTAATGCCACAAAAGGGCAATAATGACAGCGATATGGACAAAATGGCCAATGAATATAAAGTGAATGCGTTTTTACCGAAGCATTATAGTACATAGCAAAATATTCCCTTAAAAAGCTAAAGAAAAGGTATAGTTTACTGTATCACAAAGCTCTTTAAACGGCAAATTGCTTTTTTTTATAACAAAATAGCCATTTAGTCTCTTGTTATTTTAGACCTATTCTATAATAGAAACATAAAAGCGTAAAGCTCAAGTGAAAGGATTTCTCCATGAAAAAGCATTTTATAACGACGATGATATTGTAGCAAAAGTTGAGATGCTGGAAAGAAAACATGGCTATGGCCTTGGTCATTTTTTAGATGACATACCAATTTTACAATTTGACAACCCAAATTAGATGATGAGATATCTCGACTATGTCGATACTTATGCAACAATCAAAGCAAAACCCATTCCTTCTCCAGAAGCATTTATGCATTACGAAAAATAACAGCAACAAAAAGAGTAACAAAAACAAAACCCCCTCAGCCCTTTTCAGCTGGGGGTTTTTGTTTATTTTTAATCAACAAACAAATTTTATCATAATCCGCTACAATCCGCTCTTGCATCGCCTGCGCATTGGCAAATTTTATTATTTCACTACCGTGCAATATATACTCAATATCATCAACTATCTTTTGATCAACCTGCGATTCAATCAAATATTTAATTAATTCTGCATCAGTTTTTCCCAAAACATCATAACCACGACAATAAAAAAAATATCTTTTTATAATATCTGACAAACTTGAATAAAACTCTTTTCCACATGCCGCTTGCACTTTATATTCTGTTTTTAATGCGCAAAGATCTGCTACAATTTGTTCTGTCGGTGATAATTTTTTACGTTTTTTATGCCGCAGATATAACCATACCGCAACAAAACACAACACACAAAGCACAAAAGCGCATGCAATTTTAACCCCTAACGCAAACATCTCTGTTTGCCAAAAGGGAATGTGCCATATGCCATAATTTTCATACAATCCGGTAGTTTCATTTATCTTCATATATTAATTTTACAAAAAAATTATATTAATATGTCATTCGCTGCCTAAAAAATCGTACCATCTTCACCAAATAATCATCTCTTTCAGGAACAATATCAAAAAGATCTATTCCATGCTTTTTAAACAACATATTTTGCTCTTCAATGCGCGCCGCTAAAACATTTTTAATACCCATATTACGCGCGTCAACTTCTATCATATCACCAGTCTCTAGATCTTCCATCATAATAAAACCAACAGAGGGAATGCTTTTTTCATTATTGTCTAAGCACCGTACCGCAATAAGATCAAAACGCTTACTTGCTTGAGAAAAATAAGACCCTAAATAATCATCAATAAAATCTGAAATTAAAAAAACAATCGCATTACTCTTCTTCAGCATCAAGAGATGCTTTAACGCTACAGCAACACTAGTATGCGTTCGTTTTGCCTGCATACTAAACAATCGCTCCATGATATGGTGCACATGCTGCAAACCACTCGCTGGTGGTATATATTCTTCAATTTCATCTGAAAAAAGCAACAGACCTACATGATCTTTGCCGTATTGAGCAACTAATACCAGAATGCTTGCTATCTGCGCAATACGGTCTTGTTTATTATAAACATCATGCGAGCCAAAAATACTGGACAGTGAAATATCTACAGCTACATAAATGGTACGACTTCTTTCTTCAATAAATTGTTTAACAAGCAATTTATTGTTACGTGCAGACGCGTTCCAATCAATAAACCGAACATCATCACCACAGTTATATTCACGAATTTGATCAAATTCAAAACCAGTACCTTTGACAGCGGAACGACTGTCGCCTACAAGTGCACCATTAAGAAGGCGTCGCGTGAAAATTTCTAGTTGTTTGATTTTTACAATTATATCGGGAGATATACCATTCTTCATTCAATTTTTTCCAACTTAGAACAAAAAATATTATTTTTTTTTACAACAACCCTTCATTTTTCAAAATGTCTGGAATTGCGATACTGCCGTCAGGCTGCTGATATGTTTCCATCAGCGCTACCATTAAACGCGGCAACGCCAGCGATGAACCATTTAATGTGTGTACTAGCTGCGTTTTGCTATCAGTATGCTCTTTAAAACGAATCATACCACGCCGCGCTTGAAAATCTGTACAATTACTGACAGAAGACACTTCTTTATATTCATTTTGCCCAGGGCACCATACCTCTATATCATACGTTTTTGCAGATGAAAATGAAGTGTCTTGTCCAGCAAGAATAAGAACACGATAATGAAGCCCCAATTTTTGCAAAATTTTTTCTGAACACGCGAGCATCCGTTCGTGCTCATTCCATGAATCATCGGGGTGACAAATTGAAACAATTTCAACTTTTTCAAACTGACGCATCCTAATTAAGCCACGCTCACTTGCACCATACCCGCCGGCTTCACGCCTAAAACAACTAGTAAATGCTGTCATACGTATGGGCAATTCATCTCTCATGATAATTTTATTTCTGTAGATATTTGTCAAATTGACTTCTGAAGTTGGTGTTAAATACAGATCATCATGCGGCAAAGAAAACGCCTGATCTTTAAATCGAGGAAAATTACCAGTCACTTCTAAACTTTTTTCATTCACCAAAACAGAAGGCTGCACAACCTCAAACCCATGAGATTTATTGTGCTTCAGCATAAACATGGCAAGCGCATACAGTAATGCAACACCACCTTTTTTGTACAATGCTAAATTTGCACCACCTAATTGCACCGCTGCTTCAAAATCAAACCATCCTAGTTCTGCTCCCAATTGTACATGATTTTTTAAAGAAAAATTATATTCAGGCTTTTTGCCTTCAACCCTCACGACCATATTAGATTCAACATTTCCTTCAGGGACAGAATCATCTGTAACATTGGGGCACAAAAGATAGTGATTTTTAAACTCATGTTCAATGATTTCTAGCTGCCGCTCCTGCTCCTTTAACTGCTCGCTGATCAACACAGATTTTTCTCGCAATTCAACAGTTACTCCCCGTTTTCCTTGTTCTACCAACTCATTTTTATGAGAACGCAACACCTCAACCTGGGAGCGCATAACACGAATTTCTTTATCAAGCTCAATAAGCTTGTTGCTATCATAAAGCGGATCTTTTTTCTTAAGCAAATCTTTGATTAACAAGGAATTTTCACGCAACACATTCAAATCTATCATAAAGCCTCTTTAATTCGTCATAAGTATTATCAACATGATACCCCAAAATATAATTTCTTTCTATATTCTAATTTTTAGAAAACCTGTTACGATAGTATGCCACAAAAGGAATCCGCATGAGTTTGTTTAATAAGTATTTTTTTGCTCTATCAGCGCTGACACTTGGAAATTTTTATGCTTCAGAAATTGTAGTTCGTTATTGCCAAAAGCAACCCTACACCCAAGAAGATATCCGCAAAACAGTAAATGACAGCTTCAAACGAGCCGAAACAGCCTACAATCAGGGCAACTATCAAGAAGCTGCTCTCTTTGCAAGCGGAGCTCTTCAATATGCCGATATGAAAAAAACAGGACACCTTGATGCTACAACGGTGCACAATATGCACTTTATTATTGCTGATTGCCATCTTAATCATCTTAATTCACCGCATCATGCATTGCTCTCTTTAGAAGTAATACACGACATCGCTACGGACTATGGCACCTTAACAGCATCAGCTATAGCTGACTGCTTACGCACAAAAGCATATGCGATTCAACAAACCAATCCCCACTTGTCACAAAAACTACAAAAGAGCGCTTCTTGTTACACTACACTCACATTCGCACAACAATACGAAAATAAATCTGTTAAAAATATTATAAGCTCACTCCAATCGGCAAAAACACGAGAAGAACAGACTGCTCTTTGTAATGTATTAAAAAAACATACCCGCACTGGAAATATGCGCGCACACGTCTATTACACCTATTTTAATGCAATTTTAAGTAATGAATCTCAAAAAAAAGATCTAGCCCTTCAAGAGTTTACCCGACTGACTGACGCACAAATCACCCTCAGAAATTATATACTTGAGTGCATAATCAACAAGTCACAAAAATCTTTTGCGACAATTTTTAAACTTGAAAAACAAGCAGATCACAACTGCATAGTTGCTGCGTTTGCTACATCAGACGGTAACTATATTATTCCCCTACTTGAAAAAGAAATACAAAAAAACGAACCTTCAAGTGATATGTTGCACTATATTCTTGGACAACTCTATTATGCTAAAGATAATTACAAACAAGCATTATTACACTTGCAAGCATGCAGTGCCTATAAAACAGATGTGCTAACGCAAAATACAGCATTAGAAGCATATGTCAAGACAATTGATTCCTGGTCTTATGAAAACGCACTTCAGGTAAGCTCTACAATAAAGCTCATGTTAACCGACAAAAAAAAGAATATTCGCAATCAAAAACAAAAAGACCTCAGTATTCACGCACTATCACAATACGCTTTAATGTGCGCAAGAGAGTTCTTAAAAAACAATGATCATCAAAAAGCAATTGAAGTGGGAACTCTTTGTTTAAATATCCCTGAAACATACGCTATAGGCTTGAACATTATTACTCTAACGCATAATCATTTTGCCAAAAGCAACAATTCTATTTTGATAGAATCAAATGCGTTTAATCTCATAAAACAACATTGGAATAAAACACAGGAGGAGGCAGATCTTACTGTATTAAGTCCACTTATTGCCAACCATCTGCTTTCTCCTGGTAAAAGTAAACTTACAATAGATAATTCTTTATTAACTCAAGCTCTAGAATTGGCCCTTAATACTAATGAATACGGCTCTTTAATGCGATTTTTATTACAAGATATGTGTGGAGCTGCATATTATCAATTAAGCAAACAAGCATCCGACGAAACAAAAAAAGTTCAAAATCTTTACCGAGCCGTGGATTATAATAATTATGATGCAATGCTTGAATTAGGACCGAAAATTTTCGATCCAATAGAAAGTGTAGGACAAGCAGTCGCGCAAAGCTTCCTTCTGTCTCCTCAAGACCTTGCTCTCGATACAATCAACACACAAATGGCACCAGTAAATATACGCCTGTTACATAAAATAGAGTCTCTAGCTCGCAATACTGCCGCTTCTAATGCCCTACGCATACAAGCACTCAATTTTTTAGCAAACCTACACTATACTATTATTCTGGACGATAATAATATCCCACACATTCTCATTCATGATGAAAAAACCACCGCGCGCTATTTGTGTGATGCATATGAACTAGGAAGCACAGATAATCTCAATTGCGTAGCACAATTTTATGCAGATGGCGTAAAAGACAATACATCAGGCTTATGGGTTATCCAACCAGATCTTTGCAAAGCACAAAAAATTTTGGAAGCATCCTTGAAAAACTCTAACAACATATCAACACAATTTGCTTTAGCAGAAGTTCTTTTTCTTCGCGGAAAAGAGTATTTTGATAGATCATTTCAAATTTTTAACAAAATAGCACTAAAACCACACACACACTATACACAAGAAAAACAAAAAGCCCTTTTATATATGTGCGCAATAAAGCTAGAAAATCCCAACAAACAAAACATATTAGATGCGTATGAATATGAACTACAACAAAATTTCCAATATTCATTGAGCAATGCAATTACTAATTCTACCTATCAAAAGTTACACGATTATACGTGCCAATTGTTACAAAAAAAGAATAGCGATGTTTATGCTTTGGCGGCGTACATCATGCTTGCAGACATATTTTACGGTCTCAAAAAAAAGAACCTTCAAAAAAACATTGACGAACAACACGTTGTTCGATGCTTACAATTTGCGGCAAGGCATGGTTTTCTTGCCGCAAAAATAATCATTATTGGTGAAGAGGTTGCATTTATTAATAAATGGGAAAAAATAGATCATATCCAAGAAATAATGAAAAATTTATCACGACCTTCTGATGTGCTATTAAAAAATATGGTTCAACTACTTAAAAAATATCATCCCGTAGAAATGCATGAAAAAATTGAGTACATTGCCTATTTACAGAAAAAAAATACTACACAACCCTTAAGTAGCTATCTTCTTTCACTAAACTTCAGAAATATTCCAGAGAAAGCAAGCGCTTCTTTTTCCATAAACGATACAGGTTTAGCGCTTAAATTTCATGAAAATACGATTTTAAAAAAATATGTAGCAGAATTTAATACATACACAAAGAGCGCCGTTATATCTTTGCAATCTTTACACGTTATGCTTAATTATATTTACACGCTAATGAATTCTGACAATCCAAAGCTTATTCAAGAAAGCGCACAATACGCTAACACCATTCTTAACTTTGCCCAATATAAGAATAATCCCTCCTTACAATACATACGCAGTATCTGTTATTACAAATTAGCACATCATCCTAGTACACCTCCTACGCTCGCTGCTGCATATCAGAAAAAGGTAGAAGAATCAGGCTTGCTGAACGATCCAGATTTTATACGCCTCATTCCCACCATTTTACCAATAGCAGATGTTGCTACAACTCTGCTTATGATAAGAGATGCTCGTAAATAACAACGCGAATCATAAAAATCATAATAAAAAATCGAGATCATCATAAAAATGATCTCGATTTTTGTGTAAAAGCTTTCTTACAATAAGCTTACATTATCCTAATCTTACAGAACGTACAACTTCACGTAAACTTTTGCCCGCTTTAAAACGAGGTATGCTAATTTGAGGCAAATCAATGCGTTGTTTTGTTGCAGGATTAATTCCTTTACGAGCCGGTCTGCAGGTAATCCAAAAAGTACCAAACCCTGTGATTGCTACTTTTTCACCTTTTCTTAGTGCACGACTAATAATGCGCGTAAACGAATCGAGAACTCGCGTCACATCCATTTTGCTGAATGTTGTTTCTTCGCTGAGCTCATTTATCAACTCGCTCTTATTCATATAGACTCCTTGAGATGGTTAGTAAAAATGATTGAGAAAAACACTGCTACTCCACTAGTAACTCTCTTTTCAAAATGCCGCGGGTATTGTACAATACAAATAAAGAGACATTCGTGTTATGTATAATATTTTTCAAAAATTTTGTCAAATATATTTCAAACATATGCACGATACGTATAAATAGAATGTCCAAATAACCTTCATTCACAAGGTAGTTTTATGCTAATAGACACGCACTGTCATATAAATATGATGGTAAAAAAAACATTTGACACGCCACTACAAGAAAAAGATTTTATTCTTGCGCAAACCATTGTTAATGAAGCTCACCAAGATGATGTCTCTCTTATTATCAATGTTGGAACACGAGAGATTGAAAATAATAATTGTATTTTACTTGCGCAAAAATATAATTCTGTCTACGCAACCGTTGGCATCCACCCCAATGACTCAGACAACTGGCAACATGATCTAAAAAAAATGCAACAATGGCTTACAAACAAAGAAAAAAACAAAATTGTTGGCATTGGCGAATGTGGTATTGATATGCATTATCCTGATCATAACCTACAGCGACAACGGGACGCTTTTAAAGCGCAAATAGATTTAGCCCTTGAGCACAATCTTGCTCTTATTGTTCACAGCAGAGACGCCTATGACGAAACATTAAAAATTTTAGAAGAATATAAAAATCATATAACACGCGCAACTATGCACTGTTTTTCATATGATCAAGCATTTGCCGATACCGTGATATCGTGGAATTTCATGCTCGGAATCGGTGGAACTATTACCTATCCAAAAAATGACACTTTACGCTCTGTTGTTCAACATATTTCTATAAATAACATTGTCCTTGAAACCGATGCTCCTTTTCTGCCGATACAAGAAATGCGAGGAAAACAAAATCACCCCCGCTACATAAAAAATATTGCGGAATATATTGCGCAGCTACGCAATGAACCTTTTGAGCACATTGCACAAAAAACAACCGCAAATGCTTTACAATTATTTTATATTTATTATGGTAATTAGAAAATTACCATAATAAATATAAAATAAGGATTTCTCATGGGACTTGTGACCATAACCGACTTTCAAAAACTAGAAATTCGTGTTGGTAAAATTATTGAAATTAATGATTTTCCAGAAGCAAGAAAACCCGCATATAAATTAACAATTGATTTTGGACCAACCATTGGCATCAAAAAATCTTCTGCACAGATCACCGAAAATTATTCAAAAGAATCTCTTGTCAATCAACAAATCTTATGTGTAACTAATTTTCCGCCCCGTCAAATCGGGCCATTCATATCAGAAGTGCTTACCCTCGGCGTCCCTTCAGAAAATAATTCCGTTATTCTTATCCAACCCAACAAACCTGTTCCGCTCGGCGGTATGGTATTTTGATATCCAATCAAATTTTATTTTTTTAATATACGTACAAAACCGTTCGATTAACTCTTTAACCCCAGCTTTCGTTACTCTTCAGCCGGGGTCCCCAATGAAGCAAAGCGAAGTTGAGGATAAAGGGTTAATCGAACAGAATTATTAAGGAAACCTCATGCAAGCATTACTTATAGGCTTTATTATTTATTTCATCATTATAAGCATCATCGCACTCGCATCATACATAACAACAAAAAAGACCGCCTCAGGATATTCACAGGTTATTTTAGGAGACAGATCAATTAGTTATATTCTAACTGCCTTTTCAGCGCACGCAAGCGACATGAGCGACTGGCTTTTTATGGCATTTCCCGCAGCATTATATGGTGGAGGAATGATTAACGCATGGATTGCAATCGGTTTAGTATGCGGCATGACCATTGTATGGAAATGGATTGCTCCCGCCTTGCGCACTGCAACAGAAGAATTGAACGTCATGACATTATCAACATATTTTGAACGTCGCTTTGCAGATACGTCAGGTACCATACGGATAATCAGCGCTCTTATTTCTCTCTTGTTTTTTGCTGTCTACATAGCTGCTGGACTTAAAGGGTTTGGTTTTCTTACAGAATCTGTTTTTAATCTTGAATACACAACAGGCATTATTATTGCACTCATCTGTGTCATATCATACATATTTTTAGGTGGCTACAAAGCACTTGCATGGATAGATTGCTTTCAAGCTCTTTTTTTACTCATCGTTATTTTTTATGTACCAATTAAAGCACTTGCACACATCGGTGGGTTTGAAAAAATTATTCATGCTGCCGCAGCAAAAAATATTTCTCTTTCATTATTCCCCCATACATGGACAGACACCATAAACACATTACTCATGACAGCAAGCTGGGCCGTTGGATATCTGGGAACACCACATATTTTAACAAAATTTATGGGTATGAAAAATACTCATGAAATGAAAAAAGCACAATATATTGGCCTTGGATGGCAAATAAGCGTTTTAACCGCCGCTGGCCTTGTCGGCCTCATAGGCATTGCTTATTTTTCTGAAACACTGAGCAACAAAGAATTAATCTTTGTAGAAACTGTAAAAAACCTTTTCTCTCCGCTGCAAATAGGCTTCATCTTATCTGCCGTTGCAGGAGCAACGCTTTCTGTTATGACAGCGCAAGTTCTTGTACTTGTTTCAGTTTTCACCGAAGATTTGTACCGCAGATCTTTCAAAAAAAATGCAACAGACAAAGAATTATTATGGGTATACCGCATCAGCATACTGCTCATTGCACTTGCAAGTTTTTTTGTCAGTCTTAACAAAGCACAAAGCATTCAACAATTGGTACATTATGCATGGATGGGATTTGGATGCGCTTTTGGACCATTAGTTATTTTAGGACTGCACACAACATATATTAATAAATATGGTGCGTATGCAAGCATTATCACCGGATCTCTTATTGCAGCACTGTGGCATTCCATGGGACATGATTATTTTTTTAATCAGTATGCTCTTGATATTCCTGCAGTACTACCAGGATTTATTTTCAATATAGTAAGCGCATATCTTACAACATGGCTGACAAAAAAATAGGTTATTGGTATTATAAAAATAGCTCAATAACACATTTTAAGGTCAATACGGTAAATGCATTGAAAGAAGCATTTGCGCGTATCTGTGATGATACAGAAAGATCATTTCTTCATCAAAGAATTAACAGTAACAGTTTTTTCACTTATTGTCATAACTGCGATGAATTTAAAATACATATTAACGGCTTCGAGAGCGCAAGCCATAACTCAAACTGCGATCAAGCAATACGTGAGAAAGTGAGCCCGCAACAAAAAAAAGAACATTCATCAACAATTGTTGCTTTAACATTGGAAATAAATAACCAAGACACAGCCACACAATAATTGGCATTATTACCAAAAACCATGGTTTATGAAAAATACCCCGATGCCGCACAAGCATTGGGGTAATTGCTATAAAACTCATACATGAGAGTATTTCAAACTTTCCTTGATAGAGCAAACAAACAAAAAACAGTAGCATACTGTAGTAAAAATATTTTTGCCCTCTACTTTTAACATCTACATCAGGAAACAACGCTCCTGCCAAAGTAAAAAAAAACCATTCACCAGCTGTTATCAATGATGGTGCTGTTGCAACAAAAAGTATCATGACTATAGCATAAACAATCACTCCACCACACAAGTGTCCTTTATAATTTGGCATTCATCGCTCCTTATAATAAATGAAAAAAGCGCACTTTTTTCATTTATTATACCAATACCACATCCCCTTTAATAGAATCAGGAATAACAACACCCAGCGCACGAGCAACTTCTTTATTAACAAAAATTTCTTTCGTCTTTGCTTTCACAATGGACAGCTCATGCGGTTTTTTGCCTTGAACAAATACTTGCAATGCAATTTTTCCTGCTTGTTTTCCACTTTCATAATAATCAACACCGCGCGCCATCAACGCTCCATATTTAACCAGCATATTATCGCTCACCACTAATGGCTTACCCGCTTTGTTAATTAAATCGCTCACTAACGCTATTGCATTTGCCACCATATTATCAGTTGGCGCCAATACAACATCCACTTTACGCAATGCACTCATTAATGCCGGTTCTATATCAGCTTCTGATGTTATACCAATTAACTGTGACGCTAACCCTATTTTTTCTAGTTCCTTGACCATAATCTCCGACATAGCAACGGAATTTATTTCCGCAGTAGAAAACAAAATACCAACCGTTTGTACATATGGCAACAATGCCTTCATTGCCTCAACTTCAGCGCGAACATCAATCATATCACTTGTGCCACAAATATTTTTTTCAGACAAAAATTGCTGCGTAGCAGGGGTTAAAGATACCGCCGCAATACATATGGGTCTTTCTTTTTCCACAGAAGCCATTGCTTGAGCAGCTGGAGTGGCAATAGCAAACACACCATTTATCTCTTGCTTTGCATGAAATTGCTGCGCCATTGCATGAATGGTAGAAATAGATCCTTGACCATTGTTAACAACAAAGTTAACTTTATCCCCAACCTGTGATTTAATTTCATCAATAAATCCTTGGCGCACTGCATCAAGAGCAGGATGCGAAGCTGCTTGTAAAATACCAATGGTACACAAAACACCTTCTTTGCTTACTCCCTCTTTTTTGCGCACACCAATCATCCACAAACCAATAAGTGCCAGCACCCCCAACAAGCTTAAAAAAATATGCTTATTGTTCATAAAAAACCCTTTCTTTAAAAAAAATCCCCGGCGTTTTGTGCCGGGGATACCTGTTTTTCATTAATAAACTAATAATTTTTGTTATTTTTTATAATGATACACAACCCCTATGTGATAATAGTAGCAATAGAACAAACAAATGTTCTTACCAAGACCCTTATGGACATTACTATTAAAAACATCATATTGAATTTTATTATGTACCATGACATACCTACACTATGAGCAAACCGATTTAGGTAATAGTTTAACATAAAAAAATATAGTCTCAATCAAAAAAGTGGTAATTGAATTCATTATTGGTATTTATTACAAGAACCCAATTGCTTTTGTACATCAAAATTCACATATGTAGCACCTTTTCTAACCATATCAGTATGTCCTTGCACCATAACCGTATTAAAATTTTTATTACTTCCAATAATCAGACTAATGGAGCCCGTACCACGCAAATTGTATGCATCAAGATTATAAGTATATACACATGAACGATCATTATTCAGCATCACTTGCAACCCCTTTATGTGATACAAATATGAGTTATATGCATAAAAATTACTTGTAACTCGTCCTTGCATTTCATTTTGTCCACTCAACAACACCCAATCTTTTGGTCCATTTGTCCACAAAGGTTTTATATTAACTGGCATACCAGAAAGGTTTACTACTTGAACCTGCAATGCACATAGCTCTAATTGAAAAACAATTCCAAATAAAAAAAATAGTATACTTATACTTATCCGCTTCATAACACATTCCTTTTTTTTAAAATAGACCATCACCTTACTCTAGATTTGAGCCTTTCAAATTACGTACTTTTTTATCAGAAGCCCCATTTTTATCGAAATTAATACCATAATTCCCACCAGGCCAGATATTAATGAGTCCTGTAAGCATGCTCGTCGATGAAGGAATATCTGCTTTATGTCCTTCTTTATAGAGTGGTTGGCCACTACGAACCGCTCCCGTCTCTTGAATTAATGCCTTCCATACCAACATAACAAATGGCTTAGTCCAAGAATTAAAAATATGTGACGTATTCGGCTTAATTCTGGCGGTATAAATTGAATTTTCTGCAGCATGTACCGTCACATCTTGCGTATCTTGAGTTGCATTAAAAACAGTAAGACGTGCAGAATATGCATAGCTAAAAAATATAAAAACTGCCAAAAGTATTATTTTTGCGTATTTTATATTCCATAAAACAGAGTTTATCTTCATTGAATCAACCTTTTATTAGTATAAACAGAAAGAACTGTTTTTTATAATTGAAATTATATCATTTTAAAAACAATTAATTCAATACTTTGTAAACAAAAACCTTCAAATTAAAAATCCCCGGCGTTTTTGCCGGGGATACTTGTTTTTCATTAATAAAGTTTTTTGTGTTTAGGAATAGGTTCTAATATCATCGTATACATTTCTATAATAGTCTCTATTATATTAATAAAAAACCCAATATCTCAATTTTATAAAGATATCATGCAATCAACACAATTTATTTGGCTAAATGGCAATTATATGTCATGGCAGAAAGCAAATGTACATCTCTTAACCTATACTCTCCATTACGGCTCAGGTGTTTTTGAAGGCCTTAATCTTCCACAAAAAATTGATATTGTCAGCCCAAAGAGCTTCTGACATTATGCGTGGGTTTATTTTCAAAGAAGGTATCCTATGGAAAAATTAAATAAAAAATATGCAGTTTTAGTCGGCATGCACAAGGAATTAGAAGTCTCAGTAAAACGCTACACAAAATCACTCGAAACAAATTTAGATATCGAAACGAAAAAAGAAAGACATGATTCAACTATTAAACGATTCGGACTTACGTATGATCTATTATGGAAATATCTAAAGGAATATATAGCCACAACTCATGGCTTAACGTTTGATTCTCCCCGAAAAGCCTTTCAGCAGTGCTTAACGTCAAATCTAACTGATACGCATGAGACAGAACAGTTATTACAATTAATAGAAAGTAGAAATTTGAACACTCACACATATGATGCTGTCTTGCAGATGAGATTGTCATTAAAATTACCACATATTTTAACGTTATTCACAATATTATCATTCGGATTAATCCACATAATATAAATGGGTAACCAAAAAACTAAAAACCCTGTTTAAACGCTAGGGTTTTTTATTGAGCAATTTTCATATTCGTTACAACACAATCATAAAAGGAAAAATATGCTTACCGAATGGCTTATCATACAAGGAATAATTGAACGCGGATTAATTTTTTCACTCTGTGTCATGTCAATTTATCTCACCTCACGCATTATTAAATTTGATGATCTTTCATTGGAAGGAAGCTTTGGTCTTGGTGGAGCAACTATGGCGCTTACATTAAGCAAAAATGTTGCATGGTGGCTTGCGTTCCCCTGCGTTATGTTCTGCGGAGCACTTGCAGGACTTGCAACCGGAATATTACACACAAAATTAAAATTAAATAATTTGATCAGTGGTATTGTTGTAATGACAGCATTGTTTTCCATTAATCTCAAAATTGCAGGCTCAAATATGATCGTCGGTTCTAAACCAACTATTTTTAGCTTACTGCCAACCTCTGCAAATAATACAAAAATACTTCTTTTACTTCCACTCATGTGCTGCATCATGTTCATTATGAAATGGTTTTTCAAAACAGAAAGTGGATTTTTATTTCACGCTGTTGGTGACAATCCTCAAATGCTTATTAATTTAGGTAAATCACCACGTATTTATATTATTGCAGCACTTATGCTTTCTAACGCACTTACTGCATGCTGCGGCGCACTTTTTGTACAATACGTAGGCTATTTTTCTATCTGGGCAAGCGTTGGTATTTTAATTGTTGCACTTGCAGGGTTAATTTTAGCAGAAACAATGAGCAAGCACTTTGGATTGAATATACTATTGGGCGCAATAGCATACCAAGCAATTATTGCTGCTACCTTTGAATTCAATGTTGACCCTGAATGGAACAAACTTATTACTGCTCTCTTAATTATTATTATGATAACCCTCAAGCAAACAAATACTATTCTCCAAAAAAGGAAATAACCATGATGGAATGTAAAAATATTTCAGTTTCTATTGATGGTAAAGAAATTTTAAAAAATATTTCTTGCTCCGTACAAAAAGGTGATTTTATTGTGATTGTAGGACCAAACGGCGCAGGAAAAAGTACTTTTTTTGACATGATTAGCGGCAAGCGTACACCACAAAGCGGAACTATTCTGTTTGATGGCGTTGATATAACACATAAAAATGATCAGGAGCGTGCAACCATCATCGGACGTCTTTTTCAAAATCCACAGCTCAATGGTGTTGCATCTATGACGGTTGCACAAAATTTGGCACTCAGCACTTACAAAGGAACAATGGTCAGCTTAGCAAATGGAATGGCAAAGTTTCCCCTGCACATTTTAGATGATCTTAAGCATCTTAATTTAGGATCAAAAAAAACATTAGACACGCCCATGAAAAGCTTGTCAGGAGGACAACGGCAACTCCTTGCCTTTATTATGGCAACGGCTGTACCGCCACAATTATTTTTACTTGATGAGCCTACCGCAGCACTTGATCCCATTGCAGCAACAAAATTACTGCAGTTTGCCATTAAATGGATCAAAGATCATCATATGACAACAATCCTCATCACACACGATCCGCATTTAGCCCTCACCATTGGTAAAAAAATTTGGATTTTAGAAAATGGCACAATTACTAAACAGTATGACGAAAAAGATCTGCCTCATTTGTCTGCTGCAGACTTAATTGGCCACATTGATTATAAGGCGCTAATGGTATAAGCTAAAGCATAAAAATTTAACTTCTTAAGAGAAGTGCATCCCATGAGAAAAATACTATTTTACCTATGTACATTGATACTCTGCACAAATACATGTGCAACATAACACCCGATGAATGGACATCAATAACAGCCTGCTCTGATACTCCCACAAAAAATACACTCCGAGTCGTTTGCAAAACACTATGCGCTATTAGCAACAAAAACAATCGCATGCTTTATTTATGCACAAATCTCACCTTAAATAAGCCACAACAAACATATGCTTATGAACTAGCGATGTACAAAAGGTAGTGTCGAAAACAAAACCCCACTTGATTATGCATATGAAAAAAATAATTCTAAAATCATTCAATTATTACTTGATTATGATACAAAAACATACAGAGAAGCGGTTGAATCATCTGCCGGTTTGTAGCTGCCACAATTTAGCATACATGCCATCACGAAGCACTAAATCATTATGCGTGCCATTTTCAATCATCGCACCATCATGAAAGACAAAAATGGTATCAGCGTGGCGCACAGAAGAAAGGCGGTGAGCAATGATAAAAATAGTGTGCTTGTGTGCAATTTTTTTTATAGAACGCTGAATAGCAGCCTCTGTTTCATTATCAACAGATGATGTCGCTTCATCAAAAATAAAAATTGCGGGCTTGTTAACAATAGCTCGCGCTATGGAAATCCGCTGTTTTTGGCCACCCGACAATCGTTGCCCATGCTCACCAATAATCGTTTCATATCCTTCTGGTAAGTTCATAATAAAATCATGAATCTCTGCCATCTTTGCAGCTTCTTCTATGTCGTGCTGCGTTACATTACTTGTGCCATATGCAATGTTTTCCTTGATAGTGCCTTTAAAAAGAAAAACATCTTGACTCACAAAACCAAAAAATTGACGCAATAATCGCAATTTTAACTCTTTTGTACTCAGCCCATCAAGGAGAATTGCACCGTGATGCGGATCATAAAAACGCAATAATAATTTTATTAATGTCGTTTTTCCACTTCCTGTCGAACCGACAAAGCCAACCATCTGCCCTGGTTCGACAGAAATTGAAAGCTTATCAAAAACTTTCACACCACTCGGATACGCAAATGAGACATCTTTAAATTCTATGCGCCCCTTCACTTCTTCAAAACCATCCTCCTTACAACCATCTTGAATGGTGATAGGAGTATCTAAAATACTAAACACTCGCTGCGCCGATGCCATAGCACGCTTATAGATATCAGTAATTTTTGCTAAATAAATAAATGGCCACAAAAGTCGTTGCGTCATAGACATAAGAACTGCATATGAACCAATTGCGAGCGTCCCTTGTAAAACACTCCAGCCTCCTAGCAATATCGTCATGACAAAACCACATGCTATGGCAACACGCACAGAAGGAATAAATGCGGCACTCACGCCAATTGCTACATAGTTAACTTCTTTATATTTTCTACTATCATGCTCCAAGCGTTCTAATTCATATGCTTCAGTTGCATAACTTTTGATGGTAGAAATTCCAATAATAGTATTTGTAATACGAGATCCAAGCATGCCTGCATGTTCACGTACTGATACATACAACGACCCAAGTTTATGTTGAAATCTATAGGCAATAAAAAGAATTATAGGAATGGGAAAAAATGCAAATACTGCAACAAGAGGAGAAAGATAGACAAAAATAATACTCACCAAAACAACATTAACCACAAAATAGATAAAATCAATAACTCCTTTGTCAAAAAAATGCTCTAGCTGATTAACATCATCATTTAAAATGGTGAGCAGCTCACCAGTACTTTTATTTTCAAAATATGCCATCTCCAAGGATTGCATATGAGCATATGCCTGCGTGCGCAGCGAATGTTGCACTTTCTGTGCGAGATTACGCCATAACAGCTCACTCAAATATTCAAATATTGCTTCTAATGACCACAAAAACAACGCTAAAAAGCCTAAAACAAAAAGCTGTAACACAATACTCTCTATACCCACATATGCAAGAAAAGAATGGTTTCTGTTCACCACCACATCAACCGCTATGCCAACAAGCATATCAGGGACTATATCAAAAATATTATTGAGAACAGTACACATCGCTGCTGACAGTCCCTTTAATCGATATGGCACTATATACGTAAAAAGGCGCCAAAAAGGAGAATTATTTTCATTTTCTTTTACCATTGTATCACCCACACTAACAGAGTTATTCTGCTCATTTTGAATAAAATAGTTTTCTTGTCAATAATTATTCGTATATACTTCTAGTATCATCATTATCGTAACTTTTGAAGATATAACAAGTAACCCATAATAATAGAGGGATAGTATGATCAATACAGATATTTCAAAAAAGAATTGTCAGGAAATTGCCAAGCTTCTTAATCACTTACTTGCTAATGAATATATTCTTTACACAAAAACATGGAAATTTCATTGGAATGTCAAAGGAAAGCATTTTGGCGCCCTCCATGCTTTTTTAGATGCGCAACGCATTGAGTTAGGAAATATTATCGATGACGTAGCAGAACGTGTACGCGCTTTGGATATTGATTCCATTGGAACATTGAAAGAATTTCTTGAAAAAACTGCTCTTCCTGAGCATCCCGGTAAAAATCCTGATGATCTGACTATGCTTAAATTACTCTTGACTGATCATATGGAAATAATAAGAAAGACACGACAAGATGCTGAATTTGTCATGAAATGGAACGATTCTGCAACTAATAGTTTTTTATGCGAATTACTAGAAAAGCATGAAAAAATGGCATGGATGCTCCGAGCACATTTACAATAATTTAGGCCAATTTCATAAAATTAGTTCCCGGATAATAAAATTGTAAAATTGCTTTATAATCCCATCCATCTCGAACCATTTGACGAGCGCCCCACTGGCATAAGCCAATATGGTGCCCGTAGCCTTTTCCTGATACAATTATTTTTCCTGCTTTTTTATGAATATCAAAATGAAAGCTTTTAATTTCTTTCAACAAAGAATACATCTGTTTTCCTGTTATCATTACCTGCCCCATTGGTCCTTTTACCATAATTTCCCCAACAAGACCTGCTTTATCTTTTTTGCTTACGCATATATCATACATTCGATGGATATCATTATCATGTTGTTTCATTATTTTTTCAAAAGTATGCCAATCATATGAAACTTGCCATGAATAGAGTGAACAATGTTTGCAATACGTACATGCATGTTCTCGGGCCAGATAGGGAGCTTTTTTAAAATCAAAATCATCAATATGCGCTGGTACAATACCACCACAACAACTGTCAAACATTGCCAAAATTGGCTTTTGATCAAAACCAAGAACTACTCCCTTGGTATGCGCAACGGCCTGCTTTAAAACGGTAACATTATGGCGTCCTTTGTAGGTCTGATGCTCATTGGTATTTTTAATGTGAAAAAGATGGTCTGTTTTTTGCGCTTCCCCTATTTTTGCAGTAACATAACTGCGACACGTAATTGCAAATGCCTTATTTACTTCAAGCGGCCAGCCTGGCCAACTTTCTGTTCGGAGTACTGCAGTAATATAATCTTCAAGATCAACGTGATTAATGCATAAAACAGCATTTTTTTCTGTTGCAAGAGAAAAAAAACCATCATATGCTACGCCATCATAATCTGCGTAACCACATAAGGGTTCTATTTTAATACTATGATCAACTTTTTTACCATTACATACAACACGGCCATTCTTAACTACAACCACTACTGCATCTCTACAAAAAATCTTTTTAGCACTATTATTACACAACGCGTATATCCAAAAACCTTTTGGAGATGAAAACTGCCAACGCGTAGATGTACCTGCATGCGCTTTAGATACAAGCACACGAACAATGATCTGTTTTTTGCTCGCTACCTGTGCAAACAAATTTTGCAAGTCACACACAATAGCTTTCTCTGCTATTTCTGTATCAGACAGTGCAAAACATTGTTTATATAAATACTTTTTATAATCTTTTTTTGAAACAAAAAAATAACCGTTCATTTTTTTGTGCTCAACAAAAAAATGAACACTTTTGCACGGTAACGTACTGTTTACCATGCACTGCTTACCCCACATAACCACATCATGATGAGCAATTTTTTTGTTATTTAAGCGAATTGTTTTTTTATCTAACGCAATGGAAACAATATTATGTGATAATTTAGTAGTACGAAATGATTCATTTTCATGCAATCGAATAGGTGAATCTGAATTTACAAAAAAACCCCCATGATGGGAGTATGAAAAAGGAATGGCGACGTACGGCCACAAGCTTACAGGATACAGGTAACAACTAAATAATAGCCCCAACATGCACACATACTTTATGTATTTTTGAAAAAAATATATAAAGTATGTAGTATTATAATGTAATATCATAGTGTTGTAACTGTGCAATGTAATGCTGCGGAGGACATATTTTTTTATCAATACCTTGATTAGCCATTGCATCAGCCTCACTATTTTTTTCTCGCAAAACATGAAAAACGGTTGCTTTCATACCATTAATTTTTTTCTTACAAACACCATATAATATTTGCAATTGTGGATGCCGTACTTTGTACATCCCCATTAATTGCCTGACTAAAAGTTGTGAATCAGAAACAATACGAACAGTATCATGCATCTGCCTGTGCTCTTCAAGCATTAAAAGACCTAACAAAAGCGCTAAATACTCCGCCTGATTATTGGTCTTTTTACCGATATAATAGCCACATTTTACGAATAAAATATTATTTTTTTCAATATAGATTCCTACTCCAGAAGGACCAGGATTGTTTCGAGACGCACCATCAACAAAAAGTGCCCATGCATCATTGCCTTGCTGCTTCATCATCACTCCTACAATGCTCCCTGCTCCATTGCTTCAGGTAAATAGAGTAGTCGAAAACACCTTTTACACTGTAATAACGCACTGCGACGAGCACGGATAAGATCTTGAGTAACCAACTGCTGATAGCAACCACCACAGCTACCTTGTTCTATCGCAACAACCGGATTTTCCACCGTTTTACCCATTGTATTGTATTTTTCTAACCACTCGAGAGGAATATCAACCATCTTCGATTCTCGCTCATCTTGTATCTGCTTTAATTCATGTGAAAAAACTTCTTTCTCTCGCACCAGTTTCTGCAATTCAGCATCAAGCTGGTCATACACATCGACACTCTCTCTTTTTTTTCGCTCAATGCTCGCCTGTACGTTTTCTAATTGATTCCAAGCTTCTAAAACTGCCTTCTCTTGATTAATTTGCAGCCGCTGAATAGCTTCTACCGCATTTTTAAGCGCTTGGTACTCTTTATAATCAGAAAGCATATCAAAACGTTTTTTCTTTTCCCGTTCTTTTTCATCAAGAACTTTCATCTCCAGTTCTTGCATATCAACATTTTTTTTTAATTGCACGACTTTTTTATGTAATTCTTCTGTAGAGAGCGCATGATGTACGCGCTGCATATTAACGGCATCAATAGATTTGTCAAAAAGAGCTATTTTTTTGATAAGAGAATTAATTTTTTTATCAAGAGTAACTAAATCTATAAAGCGAAGGAATGGATTTGTCTGCATAATTTCCTTGCCATTTTTTGTTATGGTGGGCCCACCAGGATTTGAACCTGGGACCTTTCGGTTATGAGCCGACTGCTCTGACCAACTGAGCTATAGGCCCCCTCATATTTTAATAACATCTGCTTATTAGAATAAAACAAATAAAAGATCTTGTGAAGCAGCAATATTAAGAAATTACCGTAAATCAACATACTCCAAAAAATCTTTCATACGCATACTATATCCCCACTCATTGTCATACCACCCAAACACTTGCCCCATCCTTTCTTGTGCATGCGTCAATAAACCATCAATAATCACTGAATGTTGATTTCCGCTAAAATCACTTGATACGAGCGGTTCCATTGTTACTGCTACGATATGTTTCATTTTTGTGCGAGCAGCTTTTTCAAAAGCTGCATATATCTTCTCAATGGACAATTCTTTTTGCGCTTCAAAAACTAAATCTATGAGTGAAACTTTTCCCACGGGAACACGAATTGCTACCGCTGATACTTTTCCTGCCAGATCTGGCATTACTTTTTTTATCATAGAAGAAGCTCCCGTTGTTGCAGGAATAATATTTAATGCTGCAGCACGCGAAAAACGTAAATCTTTTGCCTCAACATCTAATAAAACCTGTGAATTAGTGTATGCATGTGTTGTTGTCATGCAGCCATGCTCAACGCCAAATGCATCATGCAGCACTTTCAGTGTTGGCAAAAATGCATTGGTAGTACAACTGCCAAGTGATACAATAGTATGTTTTTTTTCATCAAACAATTCTTCATTTACTCCGGGAATAATTGTCACATCTTCATTATGCGCTGGAGCAGAAATCAAAACACGCCTTGCTCCTGCCGTTATATGCAACTCAGCACCTTCTCTGTGAGTAAAATGCCCGGTGCACTCAACAACCCAATCAACATCAAGTTGCTTCCATGGTAATTTTTGTGGATTTAATTCTGCAACCACACGAATACGCTTTTCTCCCACCACAAGTTCATCTTTTTCCATGTAAACAGGTAGAGAAAATGTACCCATTAACGTGTCATATTTAAACAGGTGAGCTGTGGTTGCAATTTCAGATTTGCCAACATTAATTGCAACAACATCTATGTTATTTTTTTTATCTTCAGACAAAAGACATCGTAAAAAAGTACGTCCAATACGGCCAAATCCATTAATTGCAATACGCATCACTCTTCTCCTTTTAGCGTTCTACATCTGAAATTGCTCACGCAAATAAGCCTGATCAAAATAATGGCACAATATTACAACAAAATCTTCTTTAATATGATTAAGATCTTCCTGTGTATTTGCCTCAAAACGAATTGAAAGCACTGGTTGCGTGTTAGATGCTCGTAACAAACCCCACCCATAATCGGTTGTCACTTTTACACCATCAATAGCTTCTATTTTATACTGTTTATATCGCTGAAAAAAAAGACCTTTTGCTTCCTGCACTATCGCATACTTTGCTTCTTCTGTACACGTAATGCGGTATTCAGGAGATGTAACTTTTGATGGAAATACATCCAATAATTGGCTGACACTTTTTCCCGATTCAATTAAAATCTCTATCAGTCGAAACATCGCATACACACCATCATCGTACCCAAAATGACGATCTTTAAAGAAAAAATGGCAACTCGTTTCACCACCAAGCAATGCATGATTTGTAATCATTGCATCTTCAACAACAGAATGCCCAACTGGCGTAATAATTGTCTCTGCTCCCCATTCAGACAAAACTTCTCCCACACCAGAAGAGCAAACCACATTACATACCACACGCATTCCTGGATTTTTCTGCACCATAGGCTGCGCAAACATAACAAGTAATTTATCCCCTGAAATCAGTTCTCCTTTATTAGCCATAGCTCCCATGCGATCTGCATCACCATCAAAGCCGATTCCTACCACCGCCTCTGTTTTTACTACTGCATCACGAACATCTTTCATATTTTCTATTTTTGTCGGATCTGCTGTGTGGTTAGGAAATGTTGGGTCAACATCAGTACATAATAAATGCGCATTTTTCCAGTCCATTTTTTGAACAATTTCAGGAATTACTGTACCAGCACTGCCATTACCGCAATCTATTACCATTGATAATGGTATATTTTTCAGATGTTTAAATTCATTAAGATGCCATTCAATATATGCATCTTTAATAAAATTTTCTGAATATGTACCCTTTACCTGCGCAGTAACATGTTTTTTTTCATTAAAATACTGACCAATCTGTCGAATCTTCTCGCCACTTAAAGAATATTTTCCTAAGCAGATTTTTAATCCATTATATTCCTTTGGATTATGAGAAGCAGTAACCATAATTGCTGCATCAATAGAAATAGTATATGTTGCAAAATAAATCATCGGCGATGTGCATAATCCAATAAAAACAACGTCTAATCCGCTATCCATCAAGCCGCGACACACCTGCTCTTTGATTGCAGGAGAATGCTCACGCCCATCCATACCAATAGCAACCATTTTAAGTTGTGGATTTTTTTCAACCAAATAAAATGCTATTGCACGTGCAAGTTCGTACACTTCATCTATAATTAATTCTTCACCAACAATTCCACGAATATCATATTCTCGAAAAATAACATTTTGTGTACGCATACATTTTTTCCTTTTGACCTCTTAATTTTCATATTCTTATAATATCACTGTTGTACATGAGAACATAAATTTATATCGCATATCTTAACTAAAAATGATACGATTATTCCGTTTTAATAATTATTAAAAACCAAAAAAAGTGTAACATTATGAAAAAACAGACTGTTTCAAAATGATTCCACACAAACTACAGCTCAAAAATTTTCTCAGTTATGGCCCACAACTTCAAACAATAGATTTTTCGGGCCATTCCCTTATTTGTCTGTCTGGAAAAAATGGTCATGGAAAGTCAGCACTACTTGATGCCATGACCTGGGCTGTGTGGGGACAAGCGCGCAAAGTCATTGGTGCCGCAAAAGCAGATCAGGGCTTGTTGCGCCTTGGCCAAACTCAAATGGTTGTTATTTTTGATTTTGAGTTCAATGGCACTTTGTATCGCATTAGACGCGAATATATGGAAACATTCAACAAACCGATTGCCTCACTTGAATTTGCAAGTCTTAATCCTGAAACGCAAGAATTTATACCCTTAACTGACAAAACAATTCGTACAACACAGGCAAAAATAGAACAAACACTGCGCCTTGATTTTGATTCATTTGCCAATTCCGCCTTTTTGCGCCAAGGCAATTCAAACGAATTTTCTAAAAAAACTCCCAAAGATCGTAAATGTGTGCTTGCTTCCATTCTTGGCCTTGATCAATATGAAGCAATCCGCCAACAGGCAGTTGAAAAAATAAAAGATGCAACTGCCAAAAAAACTGGCCTTTTGATGGTACAAGAAAAAAGAAAAAATGATCTTGCGGCACAAAATATTATTGATCAAGAGCTGATTACTCTTAATCACACCATGAAAGCACTCAAAACAGAAGAAAAAGAGTGGAATGCACAACAAGAAGCGTTAAAAAAAACAAAACTCGAACTTGATCATGCACAAAATCAATACAATCTTGTTGTTTTTCAGCACAAACAACTCAATGAACAAAAAACAGGCGCCATTAGTAATCTAACCGCACTCAGAACACAGTGGCGTACCATTAATGCAAAAAAACAGAATATTCACAACGCACATGCTCTTGAACAACAAAAAAAACAACTACTTGCTGATATAACAAATTACCAAAAGATTATGCATGCTCATCTGGCACAAAAAGAAGAATTGTTGCGCATTTCACAAGAAATTAATGCTATTGAACAAAATCATAAAAATGACATTACACAAAAACAAAATCGACTCATTTTTGAAATACAACGTCTTAATTCAGACAGAGACAGCAAAGAAAAAATAATTGCGCTTCTTGAAGATGAATTCAAAAAAAATGAATACGAACACTTGGCTCTCGTGCGCGACAGCGTACAGCTGAACGCATTAATTATTGAACAAACAGTTAATCCTGACCTGATTAAACGCGCTGAACAACTGCTTGAAAAGAGAAAAGCCACATATCAATCGTTTGTATCATTGGGTAATTGGATAACCGCTGAATTAAAAAATATTTCACAAAAAAAGAATCTCATTCACGCAGACGACCCAAGCTGTCCACTGTGCGAACAAAATCTTTCTTCTTCACGAAAGCGTCTTTTAAGTACTAATTTTTGCAAGCAAGAATCTTTCTTTTTGCACCGACTGCAGCGCCTTAAACGTATTCTTCCACTCATCAAAGAAAAACTTATAGGTGAACATGAACAACTCACAAAAAATAAAGAAATTGCACAAACACTTGCGCGACATACAGATAAAATAAAAGAAATTGCTGCACAACAAAATAAAATTGCTCTTGCCAACAGAGAAATTAATGCAAAAATAACCATATTGCAGCAAGAAATAAGCACGCTGGCAACCACGCTTCAAGAGCAACAAAAACAGCGTGATCTCATAGAAAAAGAAGATAGTCTTGTAAACAATGAATCGTATCAAGCTCTCCTGCACACTAAAAATTCACTCGAACAAAAATTACAAGAACAAACATATAGCAGAAACTCGTACGCTGAAAAACAAGCAGAATTAACTGCTCTTGAGCTGCAACTTTCTGAATATGATGCTCTACAACAGGACGTTGCGCAACAACAGAGCCGCGCATCAGAAATTCATAAACTTTGTATTGTTATTAAACAACTGAAAAAAGAAATTTTCACACTCGATCAACAGTTGGCATCCTATGCCGATAGTTCAAAAAAATTAGCCAATCTTTTTGAACAAGAAAATCAGTTACATAATGCTCTTGTTACACTGCAAAATAAAAAAGAAGCATTACTACAAACAAAAGGACGCATAGAATCGGAGCAAAAGCGCCTTGCTCTCATAAAATCAGAACATGAAGCAGAACAAAAAACCATCGCAACACTTGAAAGCATCATACAAGATTACCTCATTATTTGCAACGCAACAGGAAAAGATGGTATTCAGGCGCTCCTGATTGAAGAAGCAATTCCAGAAATTGAACAAGAAGCAAATCAGCTACTTGCGCAGCTGACAAATAATCAGGCACAGATTTTTATAGAATCACTCAAAGATTTAAAAAAAGGCGGCACCAAAGAAACGCTCGACATTAAAATTGCAGACCAAAATGGCATCCGACCGTACGAATTATTTTCAGGCGGTGAGGCGTTTCGCATCGATTTTGCATTGCGCATTGCAATTTCTAAACTTCTTGCGCGCCGCGCAGGCACTGCCTTGCAAACACTCATTATTGATGAAGGTTTTGGCTCGCAAGACGACGAGGGCCTCAGCCACATCATGGATGCACTTCACGCAATTCAAAATAATTTTTCAAAAATTATTGTTGTATCCCATTTACCCGCAATGAAAGACCAATTTCCAGTACAATTTGTTATTCAAAAAGGCGTGCAGGGAAGCACTATTACTGTTGTTGAACAGGGGTAGATTTTCAATCGAAACAAACCTACTGAACAAACTCCTCTTTCTGTTTACCCCACTCCGTTGTCATTTTTCTGGCTTCTTTCATACCTGTTTCCCAAGCTTTTTTACGGTCTTCAAAACTACCTTCTTCTTTTTTTGTCATAGGTTGATAAAATTTTGACGAACTTGTTTGTTTGAGTGTACCTGGAACGTACTCTTCAACAAGTTTTTGTTGCTGCAATCGTCGTACTAAAGAAAGTTTTGCTTGTATTTCCGGATCTTCAAGCTGATTCAAAACATTGGTAATATCTTCAGTAGATATCTTTGCTAGTTGAGAGTCTAAACTGGTAATGTTTACCAATTGTGTTCGCAATAAACTTAGTTGACGGTCAATCGCATTATCTTTTTTTCTTTCTGCAAGACTATACGGAATGGCGGCTAACTGCTTACTTAAATCACTGCATGCTTGCGCAAAAAGACCATCAGCATCTTCCACCCCAACTAAAAACTCATTTTTTTTAAGCAACGCATGCAGTTTTGTTGAACGTGTTGGATATGTTAATGAATCTGCCAATTTTAAAAAAATAAGATCTTTTATTTGACTAACCGCTGCTTGTCGCGTGATATCTTTATTATGATAATATTCAAATACTTTCTGCATTCCATAACTTAATAAAAACGTTGGAACTGCCAAAGAAATACCAACGTTTACCAAACCGCCATTTGCCACTCCCCCAAACATTTCAGTCAAATATGCCACTGATGTATCAGAGGGTATTAAAGCCGTTCCCATTTGCGCCTCTAAAGTATAAATTACACCCATTAATGCTCCTTGTTGTGCAGATAAAGCAGCGGCTGTAGTTGCTACTGCTAAAGGAGAGTCGACTTCCGTTCGTTTTTTTATTGCGCTCCACCGTTCACCCGAATAACTCATTACAGCTCCAGCCGCTTGTTGCGCTCTTTTTTTTGCTGCTGCAGCTGCGGCTTGTGCTTTTGCCTTTGCGCTTGTCATATAACTTCCAGCCCACTCTCTCCATGATTGGGTTTGTGGCGCCTGTTCTCCTTCCACCTCAGAACCAAAAATAACCCCTGATTGTGCACCCACACAGAAAAAAACAACAAAAAGAATTTTATTAATCTTCATACAAAGCTCCTATTTTTTAAACAAAACGTACATAATATTACAATTTGAGTATATATTGCGGGGGGGGGCTCGGGTCAAGAATTTTTAACAATTTCTTGTTATTGTCTTTTTTGCCAATATGAGAGAAAATAAACAATAAAGCATCGCAGCGCTCAAAAGCAAGGATTTTCATATGCGTTTTTTCAATACCGCCGGACCTATTAAACCACAAGATCATTATTATGTCCCCCACAGGCTCAATGAAGCTGAAATGCGGCAACTTATCACTGAAAAAAAATACTTTATCCTCCATGCACCACGCCAAAGTGGAAAAACTACTGCAATAAATCTTTTTGCCGATGCACTCAATAAAGAAGGTAATTATTACGCTCTTTATATCAATGTTGAGGCGGCCCAGGCTGCGCGTGGCAATGTAGAAAAAGGGCTATTTACCATTTTAGATGTCATAAAAACGGAGACACAAAGAGCCTTTACCGATAGCTCAGCCTTAGATTTTTTCACCTCTTTTACTGCTGCTGAAGTGTCAGGAAATAGCTTACAAGCATGCTTAGACTTTTTTTCATCCCATTTAGACAAACCATTTATTTTATTTATTGATGAAATTGATTCGCTCGTAGGAGACACTCTTATTTCCGTTTTGCGACAATTGCGTACGGGGTATATTAAAAGACCGGAGCATTTTCCACAATCAATCTGTTTAATTGGTGTACGCGATGTGCGTGATTATCGTATTTGGTCAGAAACAGAACATAGTATGATCCTTGGCGGCAGCGCATTTAACATCAAAGCAGAGAGCCTTGTTTTGCACAATTTTTCTCCAGAACAAGTACGCTATTTGTACGAACAACATACACAAGAAACTGGTCAACATTTTACTGATGAAGCAATTGAATATGCTTTTTATCTTACACAAGGACAACCTTGGCTTGTTAATGCTCTTGCATATCAAGCATGTTTTAAAGATATCACTGACCGAACACAACCTATTACCAAAGAAGTAATTGAACGCGCAAAAGAAACACTCATTTTACGGAGAGACACCCATCTTGATGTTTTAACAGATCGACTTCATGAGCCGCGCGTACGCGCTATTATAGATGCAATTATTAGCGGACAAGATATCCCAGAAAATTTCCCAATCGATGATATTTCTTATGTCATTGATTTAGGTCTCATTGCCAAACAGGGTAAACATCTTATAATCGCCAATCCCATATACCAAGAAATCATACCCCGTGAATTAAGTCGTGCAACACAGATGACCATTATTCAAGAGTCTTTATGGTATCAAAATGAGGACGGATCGCTCAATATGCTAAAATTACTTGAAGCATTCACACAATTTTATCGCCAAAATTCCGATATTTGGTTAGGTAAATTTGATTACAAAGAAGCTGGTCCTCATTTGTTATTAATGGCATTTTTACAACGCATTATTAATGGCGGTGGTAAAATTCATCGTAAATATGCGCTGGGAAGGCGACGTGTTGATCTACTCATTGAATGGCCCTACTTCGCCAAGGCTTCCGACTTCGTTAAAACTTCTTCGGACATGTCGTCGGACAAGCTCAACCAACGCATTGTTATTGAACTTAAAATAAGACGCGGAGAAAATACTCTCAATGAAGGCTTAATGCAAACTTCCAATTATATGGATATAAACAATGCCACAGAAGGTCATTTACTTATCTTTGATCGTAACATCAACAAAGCATGGGATGAAAAAATATTCACCCAAGAGCATATTTTTGGTAAAGATAAAATAACTGTTTGGGGTTTATAGTAAAGAGCAGCAAAAAATCTATTTCCGGTACAATTTGTTATTCAAAAAGGTGTTCAAGGAAGTACTATTACTGTTGTTGAATAGGGGTAGAAAAAAGTCGATTAAATAGCTTGCCGACTTTTTCCTTTGCAGATGCTACGCAACTACCAGCCCATTCTCTCCAGGACTGTGGTTTCTGTTCAAGCGCTTGCGCTTGTCTTTCTGATTCACGTTTTTCAGCTTCAGCAATTCGCCGCATATGCTCTTGAATTACCGCCTGTTTTTCTTCTTCCGGACTATTCCATTTCTGTTCTGAATGTACCGCTTGTTTTTCAGATTCTTCAGTAACTCTTCGTATCAGTTCTTGAACGAATGCTTTTTTTACTTCTTCGCTACCAAAAATAACCCCTGACGACATTTCCACACAGAGAAAAACAAAAATAATTTTGTTAAACTTCATATATAGCATGATTCATTAAAGTTGGCAGGTCTGTAAATAAAGATTGCATAAAACAAAAATATGTTTACCTTGTTATCCAACAAACTAAAAAGAGGTAATAATGAAAGCATATAGCATGGATCTAAG